>Ga0157364_1000860_pt1 | contig 23482 bp, 11 predicted proteins | sample AttsexASBM2_FD_111476 | JGI IMG/M metagenome (GOLD analysis project Ga0157364, IMG submission 111476) | Fungus gardens microbial communities from leaf cutter ant in Ribeirão Preto, State of São Paulo, Brazil - Atta sexdens ASBM2 | ecosystem: Host-associated > Fungi > Mycelium > Unclassified ...
CACACACACACACACACACTCACACACCCACACACACACACACACACACACACACACACACACACACACACACACACACACACACACACACACATGCACATGCACATATATTGGCAGGAAACCTAGATGTAACTTAATTTTTAGTATTTTACTGTTAAAGCATGTATATATATATATATTAATTGTAGTTTTTGGAAACTTTTATTAACACATTGTTTTTTTGGTATATTATATAAACGAGGAATCACTCACTGAAGTGTGCGTCTTTTTTGTTTGTACATATTTGTATTAAATATATAAAACGATGTTACTTTCGGTGATTATGTACATTTGTACATACATTTGCAAACGTATAGCGTTCATTTCAGGGACATCTACAAATATATAATTTCCTAGTATATGTATATCATCAATAGCAGTGAGCGCTCACTCAAGTATTGAGTCCACTGAACGCAAACAATAAAAAGCACAGGTCATAGAAATAGAAAATAAGAAATTTCATTCTATCAGAAATTACGTATACAAGAATGAAACCTCTTGAGATAATCTACAAGAATGTGCAATAAAAAATAGGGGATTCCATTTAAGAAATTAAAGATATCCTTCAGATGTCCTTCAAGCAACTATTCAAGGTTAAACTAATGATACTATCTTATGTTTCTCTCATGCTATACAACTTTTGTCTGAAACTTTTTTCTCTAAGATCAAAAATAAGAAAGTTGTGGATGGGACACCCTATATATGATATATACATGTTTATGAATATTTATCTCTGAGTCCGTTGATCGCAACCATTATGTTTTCAACTTTATTCATGAGAATTATTCCCGACACAGATGAAATGCTATTAAAGACCACTATCTTATAAAATCTTATAAAAATTCGTACTGTAAAAATTTAAGTTAAAAGTAAGAAATTGATAATATAGATAATTAATTTTATGATTTATTAGCATCCTGATGTATGGTATTGGTTGCCTTCAAACTTAACTGTTGCAGAGCGGATTCGTGACCGCTCGCCGCTATTGGTGTATTCTTCTAGATCATTCAATAGTGGCGAACGCTCTCGGATCCGCTCCGCAACAGTTGAGTCCGCTGAACGCGACCATATGATAGGATTTTAAGTCAAAATTGACCAATCACAGTGGATTATTCTTCTGATGGACTGTGATTAGTTAATTTTCTATGACTTCTACTGTAGACCCCGCATAAAGCGAATAGTTAAAATTCATTTTTTATGTTTTACTTTCTTATCGTATGGACTCTATGTCCCATTATACCAGGAAATGAACTTAAAGACTCCGCACAATAAAAGGAACAGAGAACAGAGAATAAGAATTTCAATCTATAAAAAACTGTGTATTTCACAATACATGATTTCTGATAGGTTAAAATTCTTATTCTCTGTTCTCTGTTCCCTGTTCCTTTTATTGTGTGGAGCCTCTCAAGATGCTGACGCTCAACGCTCATTTTTATTGTCAAAGTAGATCACATGATCAAAATTAATGCTTAATGTTCGTTAATTTCTATCACGTGACTTATTTTGACGCTAAAAAGCATCGAACAATGGCATAAAAAAGTATCTTAAGACTTCATACACGCAATGCGGTAAACGAGGAGTGATTTACATACTGTAACAATTGATCTCTATCAATTATAGCGATTTCTGCGTAGAGAGTTTCTTTTTATTCTTTTTCGAGTGCTGTGATCGGCTTGTGCGCAATTGATATACGGGTCATAGAAAGATTGCATTTTTTTTCGATAAGTTCGGAATACAACTTGCTCATCGAGCGATTGATCCATGGATCTAACCATTAAGGGTGCCGCACATAAAATTCCGTAACAGTGATCGTAAGACGTACATACATAAGTCAATGAGCCAATCACGATATTGCTTTAGTCTATGTAATCTAAATACGCCGAAAATAAAAAAAACAGTAAACTTAAGATTCATAACCTTGTAATAAGGTAAATTTTAACTAGCCTTATGGATAAATTGAAACTTGTGGATAAAGGTCATAGCACATATCTTTCATAATAGTAATCATAAGATGATTTTAATTAGATGAATCTTACGTACCGTAAGAATCAGCCAATTAAAATTAAGAGTTCAAAAGAATGTTCACTTTTGTAATTTTTATCTTGTTTGAAGATACAGAATCGACTCCAAGATTTCAAGAGCTGCAAAAACAAAAATTCTGTAACAATAACCTTAAGACATTAATTGAATGTTGAGTCAATCAAGATACTGCTTTAGATCTACGTACTCTAATGAAAATAGAAATAACAGTAAATTATCCATAAGACGAGTTTCAACCAGTTGAAATTCACTTAATGCAGGATCTACAATAGAAATCATAGCAGTCTTAGTTGACCAATCATAGTCGATTATTCTTCTGATATTCGACTGTGATTAATTTTCTACAACTTAAGACTTTACGACTGCAATGAATTCTATTGTAGACTCCGCTTAATTGTGAGATTATAGATAAATTGATTGTTATTTCCATTTCAGTTAGATTACGTAGACCTATAGCAATATCCTGATTGGCTCATTGGCTTAAGTTCACATCTTACGATCACTATTGCGGAATTTTGTGTGTGGCAGCCCTTAGTCCGGATCTATTGAACAATAGGTATTTTAAGCTGCATTCGGCAGAGAAAACTAATTAATTAATACTTAATGATTCTTTAATATAATTGATTCTTGCTTTTAGTTCTTCGCTGGATCTAAGTATAAAAAATTGTTATTAACATAAGTGAAAATGTATTAAAAAGTTACTAATAAGGAAAGGGTCTCAAATATACTATTCCCTTCTGATGAGTTTTTAGTATGTTGTTTTCAACACAAAGATATGCGACACATGTTTTTATTCATTTTTCAGGGGTAAAACAGCTTTTAAAAAAAATTGATTTTTTTTTAAGCGAATATCGAAACTATAAGAGATAGAAGAAACTTTTTGAAATGAAAGTTGAATGATTTCAAGAGTACTTAATAAGTATAATTTTAAAAATTGTTTAATATTTTTTTTTATAAACAAAAACTTTATTTAACTTTTATTTAAACAATTTTTTAAAAATTATTATAGTACTTTCAGAATCACTTAAATTTCATTTAAAAAAAAAGTAAATTAGGACACTTAAAAAAAATGTCGCTTATTTTTGTCTGGAGGACAATATACTAAAATCAAAATCAAAGAGGGATTATTGGATCTCTTTCCTTCCTGATTATATTTTCTACTGAATGCAAAGTTCTTTTTTACATGAAATTGAAGAAAAGGAAGGATTCTAATTGACTGATTATGCACTACCAGGTATGTAAATATGAAACCGGAATTTATAAATAGATGTCCATAGCTGTCAATGTAGTTGCCGTTAGATGGCGCCATTTCCTTGTTCTGACATCTGACAAAGATTTTCAACAATACAAGTTTCATATAACAGTATAGTTTGTAATAGCGTTGAACATGTCGAATTTTGCCTGGAAACTACAATTTGCGGACAGCATTGATTTTCTGTTGTCATTTGAAGAAAACTACTACAGAATCGCATCGAATGCTTGTCGAAGCTTACAGTGAACATGCTCTTGGTAAATCACAGTACTTTGAGTGGTTTAAAAAATTCAAAAGTGGCGATTTTGACGTGAGAAACGAAGAACGTGAAAAACCACTGAAAAAGTTTGAAGACAGCGAATTGCAAGCATTGTTGGATGAGGATGACGCTCAAACTCAACAACTCGCGGATCAATTGAATGACACGAGAAGCCGTCTCCATAGGTTTGAAATCCATGGGAAAGATCCAGAAGATAGGAAAAAGGATTCCACATGAATTGAATGAAAGACAGCAGGAAAACCGAAAAACCACTTGCGAAATGCTCGCCAGGTACAAAAGAAAGTCATTTCTCCATCGAATTGTGACTGGCGATGAAAAGTGGATATATTTTGAGAATCCTAAGCGTAAAAGATCATGGGTAACCATCCAGGCGAACCATCGACATCGATTGCAAGGCCAAATCGCTATGGACGGAAGACAATGCTCTGTGTTTGGTAGGATCAGAAAGGTGTGATATTATGAGCTGCTAAACTTGGCGAAATCGTTAATATTGAATGTTACCGATAAATAAATGATCAATTTGAATCAAGCTTTGTGTGAAAAACGATCGGAATATCAAAAAAGGCAACACAAAGTGATCATGATAATGCACCATTACACACAGCAAAACTGGTCAAGGAAACGATTGAGGTATTTGGTTGGGAAATACTTTCGCATGCGGCTTACTCACCAGACTTGGCTCCGTCCGATTACCACTTATTTGCATGGAACACGCACTTGCTCAACAGCGCTTCACTTCTTACGAAGATGTACGAAAATAGCTAAATGACTGATTTGGCTCAAAAGAGCAACAATTTTTTTGGCGTGGCATTGTCAAACAGGTGGAAAAAATGTACAGCTATCGATGGGCAATACTTCGAATAAAATATTTTTTATCATTTCCATGCAATAAACGTGTATTTTCTATAAAAAAATTCCGGTTTCATATTTACATATCTATAGATTAAAAAATTAATTTCTACAAAGATAGAAAATCTGTTATGCTAAATTTATATGTAGTATATATATATATATATATATATATATATATATATATATAGTATATATATATATATATATATCGCGCAAAACTTTAAAGTTAATAAAAATTGATAGTTGTAATGTATTATTCCCAAAATAGCTGATATGTCTTACGGAACTTTGAGGACGGTCCTCAATGTACCTAGAAAAAATGTGTCCTTGAAAAGTACAAATTTTATAAAATAATAACTTTAGGGAAGTGAAGTGTACGATTTGTATGTAGAACTTTGGAGACGGTCCTTGATGGAACCAAAAGTTCCCAAAAGAACTAATCCTTGCCAAAAAGAGTCCCCGAAATTCACGATTAACATATATATATATATATATCACCTTGATCAAAAAGTTCCCGAATTACCACCAGGTGATGCTCTGAGTACCACTCAGCTGATTTGAATTCTTTTTTTGGTTAGGTTGCCACATCTATCATTGACATTCCCACCAAATTTTATCATCATAGCTTGACATTTGTAAAAGTTACGCCGTAGTCTTGAATACATCTACCTCTGCACGTATTTTCGATTTTTTACTGTTTTAAAAATGGAGTTGAATTTGCAACAATGAGTTTGTATTAAATTTTGCGTTAAAAATGGATTCAATGTGAAAATCTTGGAAATGTTGGGAAACTGTTTCAGCAGTGATACTCTAAAGAAAACAACCGTTTATGAGTGGCATGAAAAAACCATTACGGAGAACGCGTTTTAACAGCCGAAAGGAGGTAATGGAAAAATCAAAGACGGCTCTGGCTATACAACTGGCTATACGACAATAGAGTTCCAGAAATGTTTTGAGAGCTGAATCAAGCGCTGGCATAAGTGCGTTGCAGTCGATGGGAAGTATTTTGAAGGGGACAATATGACTTTTGATGAATAAAACTTGTATTTTGAATTTTCTGAATGAATTCCGGGAACTTTTTGATCAACGTAGTATGTTTTAATTCTTATTATAGGTCCTACTCATTCCAACAAACGCGTTGAAGTAGGAGCTAGGGTAGGAACATGCGATGCGACTTGGTAGTACTAAGTAGTACATGATACAAGAGATCGAACCTAAATGATGTGCGTGCGAAAAAGACAACAACTAAGGAAATTCAATTGAGATCACAAACGTCACCAAATAAGCGAGAGGGCAGAGACTTAAAGAGAGACGCTTGCAAACTGAGCATACTCTCAGCACATCCTGCGATCCACATCGTCCACGATCCACAATAATATTACAAATTATTCACGAGAAGATCCACAGCTAAAAGAGCCTCCTCAAATTCAAACTTGCGAAGCATCATTGTCACTTAGTTGAATAGCTAAATGAATCATTAAAGAACCAATAACTATTATTAGGACAACGACAGACCAAGCATAGAATGATCGAAGAAGATCATACGCTGCGAATGTCATGATCCATATATCAAAAACTTCTTATAAAAACGCAATAAAGAATAAAAATAGATCGTTGAGAGGACTATCGAGCGAATATCAATGTTCAAATGAAAATAATGGTATAAAATATATAAGGTTGAGCATTGTACCATATCAAAGCAAACAGATGTCAAAATAGAGTCAAACAATTATAAATTAAAAAGAAAGTTAACTGATGTAATATGAATTCCCGTCATAGATCACATTTTGTTTACAATGTTTACATAAGCATAGTGTAAGAACTCAGTATCAGATTTTAAATTCAAACTATACTCTTGCAAATTAATGTGGAGCATTTCAGACACAAGTTTTTTTCCAAAATATCTCTTCCTAGCCAAGATATTTTCATTTTCCCTTTCATTAAATGTATCATGTGCGTACTCCAACCTGTGTTCCGTGATTACCGATAGATTGTCGGTTTTCTTATGTATTTATATTATTACGGTGTTTAGCAATTTTAGTTTTTCGTCCAGTCTGTCCTACGAGGCATTATAATCCCTACAGCAAATTTTATATATCACATTCTTATTACAACCATGTGGAAATAGATCCTTTTGAGATTTAATAATCCCATCAAGTTTATTCATACTAAATGCCACTTTAATATTTAAAGTTTTTGTGATGTTTTTAAATTTTTCATAAAGAAGGAATGGAAGGAATGGAATTGTGAATCATGTAATTTTCTTTTCATTGTTAGTAGTATCCGGATCTGCTTGCCTCATTTTACGTTTCAGTAAAGATCTCCATCGAAAGTTTATCGTGTCGAAAATAACTTCGAATAAACTTCATGGGATAATCATTTTCCAAAAAGATGTTAACAATAAAGCTGAGATTCTTCATAAAACTTCGGATGTGATAATAGTATCGTTTTATCTACAACGCTCATTAGAACACCTCTCTTTTATGGATGGAGAGATAAGAAACTAAGATATCTCCCCGAAAAAATCAGTTTATGAAATACGTTAAATTCTAATGTACCATTGTCATTAATGATTGTGACATCCAAAAAATTTAGTCTATCTCCTCCGATTTTTAAGGTAATTGTAACCTCGGATGTGATGCATTAAATACTTCTAAAAACTTATCGAAATTGTGATCGAAATTGTGCTGTGAGGTACAGCAGTAGCAATGTCATTAACATATCTAAAAAAGAAGGGTATTTCAGTTCCAAATCTCTTTAATAGATTCCTTTCAAGATCTTGCATAACTACATCTGCAATGATAAGAGACAACGGCGAGTCCATGGGTGTTCCAAAATTCTGTGTATAAATCTTGCCATCAAAGACGAAAAAAATTGATTCCAACATTAATTCTAACGCGTGTAGAAATTTATTTTTGGGATTACTACATTTTCATGAAATAAAATGCCACCTATCTGAGACACTTTTTAAAGCCAGATCTAATGTATGTTTGTGAAAAGTGATATTACATCTAAAGAAATTAACGAATAATTATTATTAAGTTTTGAGCCATTAAGTTTCTGTACCAACTTAAAGCTTTCAATGTGGCTAGCCGGTTTTGGAATACTGTGTAGAATGTAAGAAATTTGTTAATGCCTCATATGTAGAACAGACTGGACGAAAACTAGGATTGCTAGACATCGTAATAATAAGAAGATCGGCAATTCATCGGTAATCACGGAACATAGAGTGGAGTTACGCACATAATTTTAATTGGGAAAATGTAAACATCTTGGACAAGGAGAGATATTTTGGAAAAAGACTTATGTCTAAAATGCTTCACATTAATTCACAAGAGTATAGTTCGAATTTAAAATCTGACACTGAGTTCCTACATTATGCTTATGTGAACATTGTAAACAAGATGTGATCTGACGGAAATTCATATTACATCAGTTGACTTTCTTTTTAATTTATGATATACTGATCCTATTTTGACATCTGTTTGCTTTGGTACAATGCTCAACCTTATATATTTTATACCATTATTTTCATTTGAACATTAATATTTGCTCAGTACAATCCTCTCAATGGTCTTTATTCATGCGTTTTTATAAGAGGTTTTTGGATCATGGTTCATAGCAGGAGTTTTTCGATCATTCTATGCTTAATCTGTCGTTGTCTTAATAATAGTTATTGGTTTTTAATGATCATTTAGTTATTCAATTAAGTGGCAATGATGCTTCGCAAGTTTGAATTTGAGAAGGCTGCCTTAGCTGCGGACTTGGACTCTTATCATGAATAATTTGTAATGTTATGTGGACAATCGCTGAGGCTGGCTCGAACTGAGTCAAAATGTCCGATTTCATATTTGTTGTAAGATCTTTGAAATACATTGTTAACGTACAACGCTTTAATTACTGCGTAATTATTCTTAATCTTAATTTTTGCATTAATTGCTTGTCTGTTAATATATGTTTATTGTTTAATCTCGAGAGCTCAATCTTATTCCGAAACTTATTTATTTGAAATTATCCAGTTTTAGCGTTAATGTTGATGGTTCGCCGGGACGTATCCATATTTCTTGTGCTTAAGATCGTAACAAATCCATTTTTCATCGTCAGTCACAATTCGACTTCCATTTTTGTCTTTGAAGCAGCAATTCATAAATGGCTAAACGTTTCACAATGTCTCTTTCTTTCAATTCATGTAGACCGATATGAACCTGGTACTCAACTTTATCAAAAATAAAAATTAATACCGCAGGCCTTTTGTACTTCGTTTGTACTTGTTTGTACCAATCATTACATCGTTTGTATCTCAAACAGTTAAACAAACAAAATTAAAAATGGCCAGCGCGCAACTTTAAGATTTTTTAATTTCATTTATGCCATTCGAAAGAGAATCGTTTGTACCTCTCCTATTTATACCTCAAAGGGTTCGGAGATACAGCGCGTTTCAATTTTTGCGCAACCTCCCCTATAGCGATTGATTCATCGACTTTTAATGTTTCTGACAACTCTTTAAGCGTCTGACATGAGTCTTTTTGAAGTAATGCCTCAAATTTTCCATCTTTAAACTTCCATCTTTAAACTTTTTCGACTGACCAGGACGCTCTTTGTTATTCACATCAAAATTATTGTTTTCTAACCAATCTTTGCAAGTTATTTTAGATAGAGCATGCGCCTCATAAGCCTTCACAGCAAACGATGACTTTTAGCAGCAGATTTCTTGAGAGATTAAAACAAAAATAATTTCTGCAAATGTTCTTTTTTGATACGAAATTCGACATTTTTAATGTGATAAAAAATTATGTTCTTTGCATCCGATCAAATGTTACTGATTATTAAAATCTATTGACAGTACTTTTATATACATCAGTAATCATGTTGAAATAACACAAATACTAATCTCTCTCTTGTTCAACAGCGAGAATTAATTCAAGCATCTAATCCATACAGCACAGAAAAATTGTAGAAACATTGTAGAATGATTTCACTGAAATATTGCATGATGGTTACGAAATGTTGCTGAATCATGGCTACAAAATCATTCCAATTTAACAATGTTAAAATGTCTCCTTTTTGTAATATTGAAACGAAACGTTCCAGCAATATTGTAATGTAATGTATTTGGATAAATTTTTTACGAAGACTCTAAAATGAAAACTATTTTCTGTACATATATTTTACCAACTTCAATTTTTCTACAAATCTCATTTATAATGATATGTTTATGCTTTCTAAAAGTAATTTTTTATAATAAAACCATAAAATATTTCAATAAATGTATTAATTCTGAAGGATAAATTTATTCGCAAGAATAAAGTATGTATGTGTACCCCGAGCAAATCACAAATATTATCCACACATTAACATAATAATATAGTCGCTTGATAAGTTAATCATGAATTAAGTTTCGCAGTGTTTTTTTCAATTCGGAGCCATTTCAAATCAATTGAAATCGATTAAAAAATGATGATATGAAATTTATTAATAAAGTTCAAGTGTTGGTTTATTTCTACATTAGGCATAATTACATCAATCACAATTAATATTTTGATAAATCGTTTTCAGCAGCTTACTTACTTATTTTTTTATTTCATATTTAAAATAAATATAAAATTAATATAAAATAGCTAATGAAATGGCAATCAAATAATAGATTAATAAATTTTATATTTGAAATATAAAAATGGATTATGATATATTAATTATTATATTATAAAAATGACTGTTAAACTAAAAGACTGTACATAAATATTATAAAAAATTACTTTTTTATATTATTTATTAATAGTAACAATTAAAGAATTACAGTTTTATAAAATATTACAAACATATTACATGACATCTTGGCATATTGTTAATTTACATTTCTGTAATATCTCTGCAATGTTACATTGCAATCTAATATTGCAACATTTTAGCAATATTGCTTCAATCTTCTGTGCTATATGGAAATATTATTAGATATAACATGATCATTACTTTTTAATTCGTTTTATAACTTTAAAACTCAGTTTATTTTACCACTCAGTTTTTTATTAATTAATAACTTATGTTTATTGTACATGTAATATGTATTGTAATATGTATTGTATGAAAATTAAAACTAATAAATAAATATGAGGCAATTTTTTGTTAAAAAGGCCATCTCCCCTGTCCAAAATTTAAAGAGGAATTCGATTTGGGCTTAAATTGTTGCTTAAAAAAAATCTACTTAAAAAAAAACGTGGCCTTTTCGGAAAATCAAAATAGCGCACTTAAGATGGCAGAATGAACAAAGTCGAGCAGAAAAAAGATGATAAACCTTTAAAAGAACTATATGACCTGGAAAATTAATGGCAGCAAATTTTTTCATGTATTTTGGCTGCTGAAAATGAATCTGATAATAAAATTTGGCACTTGGCTATATTATGGCCATTTTGAAAAAACTACAAAAAATTCGCTTTTTTACGTATATCTCGGAAAATATTGATTTTAGAAAAAAAAGTGTTCAACAAAAAATAATCTTGAAATTCTGTACAAAAAAGGTCCTGTGCATAATTTTCGTAATTTTAACTGTTTACACGTAATATGACTTTGAATTATGAAATCCTTTCAATTAGACTATAGTTTGTACAGTGATTTCTATAATTGTAAATGTATTGTTGTATATGGGTTTCGATTTTCCACGCGACTCTCATCCTCCCTCGATAATTCTTCAGAAGAGCTGCCTCACTTCCGATTTCGATGAAATTACATAAAATGCTCATTCGCATTTTTGTAAAATAAAAGAATCTGACGAACAAAAGTCCGGGACTGCGAAGTGAAATATTGAGCATTAAATTTGACAACTATTGAGGTTAGAAAATCTGTCATGTAGACAGTGGGATGTATAAACTAGTATTTATTGGTTCGGGACGGTCGTATATATACGATTGAGAGTCATGGGAATGATTCAAAAACAAGGAAATTGGATGCCTTATAAACTGAAACCGAGAGACGTTGAAAGGTGATTTTTCACTTGCGAACAACTGATTCAAAGACAACAGAGAAAAAATTTTTTACATCGGATTGTGACTGGAGATGAGAAGTGGATATTCTATGACAACGCCAAGAAGAAAAAATACTACGCTAAGCCCGGTCAATCGTTGCCATCGACCTCAACATTAACACCACGGCCGAACATTCATGGTTCGAAGATCATGCTCTGTATCTGGTGGGACTAAAAGAATCTTGTTTACTATGAGCTGCTGAAACCTGGCGATTCCATTACGGGTGATCGGTATCGACTATAATTGATTCGCTTGAGCCGTGCATTGTGAGAAAAACGGCCAGAATACGAGCAAAGACATGATAAAATTATTCTTCTTCATGACAATGCTCGGTCTCATGTTGCTAAAGTCGTAAAAAAATATTTGGAAATGTTCAAATGGGATGTTTTATCTCACCTGCCGTATTCTCCGGACATTGCTCCTTCTGATTACTGGTTATTCCAAAGGATGCAGCACGATTTGACAAGTCACCGGTTCACTTCTTTCGCAGAAATCGAAAATTGGCTCCAAAATTGAATCGCCTTTAAAGACGAGTCATTTTTTCGAGATGGAATTCGAAAATTGTCTGAGAGATGGGAAAAAATAGTAGGCAACGATGGACAATACTTTAATTGATCTGTTCATTCATTTTGTTTTGAAATAAATTTTTGAACACAAAAAAACGGATCGAATTAATTTGTACTCCCAATATGTTTTAGTACTTTATCATTACATTTTTCAGTCCAGCAGCGCCGTGTTTTTACATGAAAATTTTTTTATTTAAATGAACTGAATAAAAATAAAATTTACTGTTTTTTTTTTCTTTTTTTTTCATATCGCATGTCTTATAAGTTCAAATTGCGATCATAAAAAACTACAATATCATTATCAAATAGTTTTAAACAACGATAAAATTTATGATTATTTTATTTCCCATCCTTGCATTTTTTTATACAAATATATTTATATAAAATGTTCCTTTTCAGTTAGTTATTCAAATGATTCATAAAATAAGACCTATGAAAAGATTCTTAACTAGAAATTTAAAGCTTAGCTTGTTTATCAATGTTTTAAATTTGTATTTGCAACGATACACGTAAGATTGTTAAGTTCAGTTGTGTCGCAACTTATCTGACTGTCACATGTTCCGCAAGATTGCGCGATCCGATGCCGCGAGCGAAACGAGCATTTATCCAGGAGAAATTGAAAAAGTGGCACGCGTAGCACTCCGATTTTCGCTTCGAAATCCGTTGCCATCCTTCAGGATTATGATTTTAATTGTACAGCAGAATAAAATAAAGTTCTAACATTCAATTCAGAATGTCGTTAGTGACCTCCTTTATTAGAAAAATTCTCTTTAATTGTCAGGAGACGACGCGATAATTTATCCAGACACATAATGCCGAGGAGACAATTTTTCGAAGACTCTCATACTCAGAAAACGACAAAATATAATGGCACAAAATATAACGAATAAATGTTGATAAATAAATCGTATCAATAAAATAATTCGTAAAATATATGAAATTAAATTTACAGAAGTCATAAGGTACTAACTATGTATACAGAAGTTACAGTTAGAATTACTCTTTTTGATAACTTTTACTTAATTTTATTTCTTTTTTTAATCTGAATTATTATTTAACATAGCGGCATACGATATTTGTTTTCCTGTTACCTTCTTTCCTGTTATATTTTCTGCAATCTTCGGAAGGTTTAGCAATCATTCATCACACGTTAAAAAGCTCAAATTAAATAGGGAATTTAATTCCGATGTTGATCTTGATCTTGATATCTTGTCAAGATTATGACCCTGAATGACCATCGAAGGATTTTGGTAGTTGCTCATTGATTATTGAGAATTTATTAAAATTAAAATGGGTAATTTACCTCCGTACCTTGATCTTCACATACTTTATGGAGATCATCACATCGAACCATAACCTTTGGAAGATTGTAGCAGTAACTCATCACACGTTACAAAGTTATCAAAAAAAAAAAAAATAAAATGACCTTGACTATTGTCAAGGTCTTGAGTGATCATCAGACAATTTTAGCAATCAATTGTTCATTAAAGAGTTATTAAAAAGTAAAAAGAAGAAAAAAAGAAGAAGATTGCCATCTGTTGACTGAAATTCGAGACGTAATCCATAAGTCAGGTAGAACAACGATGTTAAGTAATAGTAATAACAATAACATTTCTTATAATTTGAACAAAATTTGGAATTTGTTGCAATATCTCCGCTCGTAGGACAAATAAAAAAAATAAATGCACTTTCATTATACAATTCAGATACAAGCTATCGATTGACCATACATAGAATTTGATCGGCACAGCCATTACTAAGAAAACTCGGAAAACTCACCGCTACGCATAAAGATACCCGGTACTGTCTCGCGTTAAAATGCGTTTTCTCAGCGCTGGAACACTATTGTATTTCTGGATGTATTTAATATTAAGCTGTAACATAAGTTTCCCGGATTTTTCAACTATTTTTTAAAAATTAAATTAATATGACAATGTACCTTAATCAAATATATATCTTAATCAATGTATTTGCTATCACTTTCTACTGTTTGCAAGAAACTCAAGCAACATACAAATACCGCGTCTAAAGAAACTGTCATCTTGGGAGTAACAAATAAGTTTCCGCCATTTTTTATCAAAAATTAAGCATTTATTGTGAAAGAACGGTAAATAATATTTTATTCAAAGTAATGGCCATCGCTAGCCACTACTTTTTTTCATCTTTCTGGTAGCATGTGGAAACCGCGTCGGAAAAACGCTTCATCTTTTGAGGCTATCCAATCATCGATACAATTTTTGGTATCTTCATATGATGTGAAGTGCTGCTCAGACAGTCCATGCATCATCGATCGGAACAAGTGGTAGTCGGAGGGAGCAATGTCTGGAAAATACGGCGGGTGGGGTAGAACTTTCCATTTGAGTGTTTCTAAGTATTTTGGTTTTGACCGGCCCCGCAACATGTGGTCGAGCATTATCAGGAGAATAATTTTGTCATGTCTGGAGTAGTAGTAGACGCGTTTTTCCTTGAGTGCTCGGCTCAATCTCATCAATTGTGTTCGGTAGAGAGCCCCAGTAATGGTCTCGTTCGATTTGAGTAACTCATAATACACGAGTTGATCCCACCAAATACATAACATGAGTTTTTTTCCATGAATATTCGGCTTGGCTGTCGATATTGAAGCATGGCCAGGTGGTCCTCATGATTACCTCTTCTTTGGGTTATCGTAGTGGATTTTTCATCACCAGTGACTATACGATGCAAAAAACCCTTTCGTTTATGCCTGGCAAGCAGCATTTCACATGTAAAAAATTGGCGTTCAACGTTTCTCGGCTTCAGTTCATATGGAACCCAATTCTCTTGCTTTTGAATCATTCCCAATGATTTCAAACGATATGAAATTGTTTGTTGAGTCACTCCTAATATAAGTGCAAGTTCTTTTTGCGTTTGGCACGAATCTTCATCCAATAATGCTTCCAATTCCGCGTCTTCGTACACTTTCGGCCTTCCGCTACATTCTTTGTCTTCGACGTCAAATTCATCGTTCTTAAACTTTTGAAATCACTTACGACAACTTCTCTCACTTAAAGCAGCATCACCATATGTTTCTGCAAGCAATCTATGAGCCTCAGCTGCAGATTTCTTCAAATTAAAGAAGTACATCAAAAGTTCCCGCAAATGACGTTTATTCGATTCAAAACTCGACATTTTCGTACAAAAAAAAATATATGATACTAATATAAAATCGCTAATATTTCAAGGTTATGCTGTTGCCGGATGTCCAATCTTACGATATGTTGTTTTACATCAAACAATTTTAACTATAGTTTATTAGTGGCGCCGTCTTTTGCAAACGGTGGAAACTTTTTTGTACTCCCAAGTATAAAAATAGATAAATCCATTTTTGTACACATCTTTCATAAAGCATTCACCAGACAATCTGTGCTGCATAAATATGAATAAATAATAATTAGAAGGGACAATGTCTGGTGAGTAATCTGGATGCGGGACATTCTTATAATTCCAACTGTGTTTCTTTTATTTCTTTAGTAATATATGCCATCTTGCAGCAAAATAACTTTACATCGATTTGCGGTTTGAGAGCAGTTTTGAATCGATACTTGGTTCAGTTTTCTCAATTGCTTAATTATTATAGCGATCCCCTGTGATTGTTTGATCTGAAATCATAATAGAGTATGTCTTCTCACCATATACTCAATAGCACCTTATGACCATGGATATTGTGTTGCGACGTCGAATTGAATGATTAATCAATGCCTATATAATGTTTTAATTGCTTAGGATTGTCGTAATCCATCGCCTGTTACGATTCGCCAAAAAAATCTTGTTTTTTTATTTAGCAATCAGTGAAAGATACACGTTGAGTCAATTACCAATTGCACGTACAGACAATTCGTATGAAATCCACTTCCCATACTTTTGAATTTTTCCTATTGCATGTAAACGTAAAAAAATTGTCATATGACTAATTTCTACTTGCTAGGCAAATTGAATCGAATAGACAGAGACTCTTTATCAAGGAATTATGTCATTTTTATATATCCAATTTATATACAATTTATTATTTATATATGCATTTTTGGTCATGATAAAAATCTCGATCTCAAATGATCTAAGAAAGAGAAAGAGAGAGAGAGAGAGAGAGAGAGAGAGAATGACTTTATATATAATCATTCTTACAATTAAATCATTTAAAATTGAGATTTTATACATTGAATAAATTAATAATATAATATAGGGCTGAATTACTCAAGTTATTATGTGGATAAAAATATTTATATCAACAATCTAAATTTTGTATAGAGGTTTTGATTCTTATCGTGTCATTATCAGTGTTAAATAATAATTTTTAAAAAGTTACCGGTATTAAAATATAAAAAAGCGTATGTTGTACTCGCATGTTGGTAAGAAGAAACGACTCAGATACAAGCAGCTTCATATTGAAACTTAATATTAGTCGAATTCAGAAGTCGCATAATAATCGCAAAAGTAGTATTACAATGTAATTATTATATTTCGGAATTCTATTATTTTAAGAATCTTTGTGATATCGCTGAATAGGTATGTAAATATGAAACCGGAATTTTTTTATAGAAAATACACGTTTATTGCATGAAAATGATAAAAAATATTTTACTCGAAGTATTGGTAGCTATACATTGTTTCCACCTGTTTGACAATTTGTGGATGCTACGCCAAAAAAATTGTTGCTCTTTTGAGCCAAATCAGTCATTTAGCTATTTTCGTACATCTTCGTAAGAAGTGAAGCGCTGCTGAGCAAGTGCGTGTCCCATCAATGCAAATAAGTGGTAATCGGACGGAGCCAAGTCTGGTGAGTAAGCCGCATGCGAAAGTATTTCCCAACCAAATGCCTCAATCGTTTCCTTGACCAGTTTTGCTGTGTATGATGGTGCATTATCATTAAGCAAAATCACTTTTTGTTACCTTTTTTGATATTCCGGTCGTTTTTCACACAAAGCTTGATTCAAATTGATCATTTGTTGTCGGTAGCGTTCAGTATTAACGGTTTCGCCAGGTTTTAGCAGCTCATAATATATCACACCTTTCTGATCCTACCAAACATAGAGCATTGTCTTCCATCCATAGCGATTTGGCCTTGCAGTCGATGTCGATGGCTCACCTGGAATTACCCATGATCTTTTACGCTTAGGATTCTCAAAATATATCCACTTTTCATCGCCAATCACAATTTGATTGAGAAATGACTTTCTTTTATACCTGGCGAGCATTTCGCAAGTGATTTTTCGGTTTTCCTACTGTTTCATTCAGTTGTGGAACCCATTTTCCCATCTTTGGATCTTTCCCATGGATTTCAAACCTATGGAGACGGCTTCTCGTATCACATTCAATTGATCCGCGAGTTGTTGTTGAGTTTGAGCGTCATCCTCATCCAATGCTTGCAATTCGCTGTCTTCAAACTTTTTCGGTGATTTTCCATGTTCTTCGTTTCTCATGTCAAAATCGCCACTTTTGAATTTTTTAAACCACTCAAAGCACTGATTTACCAAGAGCATGCTCACTGTAAGCTTCGACAAGCATTCGATGTGATTCTGCAGCAGTTTTCTTCAAATGGTAACAGAAAATCAATGCTGTCCGCAAATCGTAGTTTCCAGGCACAAAATTCGACAACGCTATTATAAACTATACTGTTATATGAAACTTGTATTGTTGTGAGTTGAAAATCTTTGTCAGATGTCAGAATAAGGAAATGGCGTTGTCTAACGGCAACTATATTGATAGCTATGGCTATCTATTAGTAAATTCCGGTTTCATATTTACATACCTGGTATTAATGTTTTAATATGTAATGTTAATTTAGTATCCAATTTTTTAAATTAATTTGGATCTAACTTTAATCAGCAATTGTAAAAGGAATATGAAGCGTGTATACATCTTTTTTACATTGAATTCTCGATATCAATCTATTGAAAATTTGAGAAGAAGTTCAAAGTATAATAGATTTCTTGCGATTTTTATGCAACTTATAACGTCTGTACAAAATTTAGATCATTGATATAAATCTTTTTATTCACATAATAACTTGAGTGGTTCATAGCTCTATACAGGATGATCCCAAAAGATGGTAGCAAATTTTAGGGGCATGTAGTACTTAAGACCAAAAAAGTCTTAATGAACAATATTCCGAAAACCATTATTTCTGAGTTATGAAGCATTTTCTTCTGTGAAAAATAAAAAATAAATTTATAATAAATGTTTAATGTATCCTCCGTTCATTTTAACATACAATTTCCTCATTGAAGATTGAACGTTCAAAGATTCTGGGTTTATTCCGTATTTGTTAACAACATTTTTCAATTCTCTGAATCAATTCATCTATTGTATCAACTGATGTGGCATATATCATGCTCTTCAAGTATCTCCATAGATAATAATCCAACGGATAAATCCGGTGAGCGAGATGGCCATACAACTAAATCGCCACGTCCGCCTTTCTTGAAAATGATTAAATGGCGGTTGACATTAACGAGGAAATGGGCATCATCGTGCATAAATCATCGTGCATTTATTATCTATGTTATAAAGGAATATCTCCCAAAAGTTCGAATAAATTATTTTCGAGAAAATGAAGATACTTGTCCTGTTAGTCTATTAGGCAAAATAAAAGGTCCGATTAGATGGTCCCCAAAAATACCTGCCCAAATGTTCACAGAAAAACGATGCTGATGTCGTGATGTTATGATAGCATGAGGATTTTCTACCCAAACGTGTATGTTACGAACGTTAATGATCCCATCCCTGAAGAATGCCTCATCAGTAAACAAAATATTACACAAAAATTGTGGATCTTGATTGCATCGATGAAGAAGCTATTAACAAAAGTGATCCATTGTTACAAATCAACTGATAGAAGAGCCTGGACATAAAAACCTGGATAGAAGCTTGAATAGAACGTGCTGGACATAATAGGGATGCAAAAGTTGATCATGCAAAATGTTCCACACAGTGTGATGGCTTAATCTTTTTTGCAGGGCGATTTTTCGACAAGATGTTCCTGATTTTCTTCATTTGTGCGTAAAATATTTTCCTCGAATGCAGGAGTTCTAACAAATCGCAGTCTGCCGCAACTAAATTTAGTTTGAACTCCGATCCGGTCCGGTCTCACGCCCGAAAGATGAATTTTGCTAAATTTTCTTCTATTTGGCTGTCGATGATTCGAATAAGCTGCATGATATAAGCGTGCTGCTTTTGAAGCATTGTCCTTTGTTCTGCCATACATAAAATGAATATCCGTCATTTCAGAATTTGTGTAAAAGTTAACTGTTTTTTAGATAACATAAACTAGACACAGTCCAAAGTTGAATACAATAATCCCTGTGTAATTAGATGATCACATACGGGCGTCCGTGAATGAACTAAGAGACTTGGAAACTGTTATCAACAGATACAAAATAAACTTGGAATCTTTAATCTTCAATGACGAAACATGTCGAATTGTGTATTGATATGAGCCGAAGGCACATTGAACATTTATTGTAGATTTAATTTATTTTCTATTTTTCACAGAAGAAAATGCTTCATAACTCAGAAATAAAAGGTTTTCGGAGTATTGTTCATTAAGACTTTTTGGTTTATTTTAACGACTACTATAATTTGCCCCTAAAATTTGGTACCACCTTTTGGGAACACTTTGTATTAATTTATTTAATTAGTAGAACCATTATTCTTTATTGAAATATAAATATATTATATAAAGTCATATGCAATTTATATGTAAAGTCATTCTTAAATCATTTGAGATCGAGATTTTTATCATGACTGAAAAAATGACATAAATTCGTCAATATGACGTCAAATTGACATTATGTATTTTAATTTTTTTTTTTGTTTTTTTTAGGAAGGCTTGGAGTTCTTCATCTTTCATCCTCAGAATATTCTTTATTATTATGTCGAAATCACTTCTCACACGTGTTATATAACACGTGGATATAACACTTTATCGTAAGTCTCACAAATTATTCTTTTAATTTCTGCAGTAGTTTCTTTTATTAAACAAAAACACAATGTAATAGCAAATATACAATTTATTTGGCTCCATTTTCAAACATTTCAAATGTTTCAAAATAACCAACATTTGAAACAAATACTATTCATTCTATATTATTACACTGACGTATGTGTACAGCCATCTATATGTGATCCGGCAAGCTTATGTTACAACCTAATAGTATTTTTCAAGCGACATCATAGTGGAAGAGATTGACATGGTATGCTCAGTTTGAGCAAATCCCTTTTGCGAGTCGAAGTATTCAGACCTGCAGACTGCAAAGAAATAAATGATGTTGCTACAACTAATCTCTATGCATCTTCATCAGATTCGCTATGTGTCCTTTTCTCTCTTCGTTTCGAAGCGTGGTGCAACTGTCAAGCAAGTATCAAACATGATTTCAAGAATTTATTAGCGTACGTATTATGAAATTATTTGAAATAGATTTCTATTGGAATTATTCCTTAGATTTCTATTATGTGTTTTCTAAGAAAAATGGAATAATTCCATAAATGTCTCGAGAATTTCGTCGAGTTATACGTTGATATAAGTATATTTATAAATATATTTATAAGTATAGTTATAAGTATATTTATTGGTACAAATAATACTTATTTATTTTAAATAGTAATATTTAATTATATTTATATATTTGTTCATTTATTCGGGAAAAAACGTTTTATATATAATTGTATATATATATATTGACATCACAATATAATTATACATAAAATATGTCTATATACAAGGTGCGTCATCAAAATCCGGACAAATCGAACAATTTTTTTAAATAAAACGTTTTTAATGAAAAATTAAATATTACAAAAAATTCTTTTACATGGTACTTAGGGGATCCCTGTAGAGCACAATTATTCGATATAGCTCCCATTAACTTGAATGACGATCTCTATTCTCGGTTTGAAGCGTTCACGCGCACGCTGTAATGTAGCGCTATCTATGCCAACGAATGCTGCCTCAGTAGCGGTCCTTAATGTCACATTGAGTCGAAACTTGTTTGTGATCCTTTCAACTATGTACTTCATACGTAGTAGTTCAAGGGATTTAAATCTGGGATGTTGGGAGGCCAGAATTCTTTGGACCAAAACATATCGACGTTATCTGAGAGCCAATTTTGAATCAAATGACTCGTATGAGCCGTCCTGCTGAAAAATACATATAGCCTTCCGGACGCCACGTTCTCATCCATGTTTCACTACATCTATCAGAACGCGCAAATACACTTCTTTTGTGACAGTTCTCCTTTTTTAAAAAAATGGCATGATATCATCCTCACTGGACACAACACTTAGCTCGTGAACATTGGCTGGAAATTTCGTTCAGGGACATCCTCCAAGAGTTAGGCGAACCATCGATCATTCCTACGGTTTATTTGGCATCAACAGTAAACATTTTTTCATCAGAAAAGAACCTGATTCGTCCCGACGCTTCAAAGAACACAATAGCAACTCGGCTTGTCCTGGCAGCCTCAGAGAACATCTGTCGTATCTTTAATGTGTACGATTTGTCAAAAGTCCTCCTCGGCGATTCGACGCATTGTTGGCTCGCTTACACTAACAATCGATGCTAATTTTCGCAACAATTGCTTTGGATCATCCGAAATCAGCGCTTGAACCCTTTCAACGACTCCGGGGGTCCTCGCGGTGCATTCTTTCGAATGACTCTTCCTCGCTGGCATACTGGAACCTTCGTTGGATTGTTTTAAAGCCATATATTTTGCATCATAAACAGTTGACCACAGATATCCACAGAACCGAATTATTTCCGTTGCTGAGCGCCTAGCACGAAGGCCTTCGATAATCGCGGCTCTTCGATTATTCCGCACTTGGTTTCAATATCGCGGCCATTTTGAGAATATAACTGTTTATTAGAAGCATCAAGCTTTCTCAGACGCCAACAATAATCTCTGGCGGAAGAATAATATAGCGGAAAATTTAAATTTAAATTTGTCCGGATGACGCACCCTATACAATTATAGAAAATTATACGAATCTTACAATATTTTATAATTCACATATTAAAAAATTCTGAATTTTTTAAATTTTTATATCATTTTATAATTGTTTAGAAAATATCTCAAATTTTTTTATACTAATCTTATATATAATTATATAAATCTTAAAATATTTCAAAATTATATATATGAAAAATTATAAAAATTCTATCATGTATAGATATTTTGAATATATATTTCTGAAATGTATTTCAAATCCTATTATAGTTCTTATTCACTCTAACAAACGCGTTAAAGTGAGTATGAGCTAAGGTAGAAACATGCGACGTAACAAACGTTGGTAGTACTAGGTAGTACATGATAAAAAGAAATCGAATCTAAATGATGTGCGTGCGAAGAAGACAACAACTAAGGAAGGTTCAACTGAGATTATGTTATCAAATAAGCGAAAGGGCAGAGAATTAAAGAGAGACGCTTGCAAACTGAGCACATCATGTAATCTTTTGGCGACTATGGGCGACATAGATTTTTCAATTAATATTATAACGACTGATACCCTAACTCTATCGAGGAACATTAGTCGAAATCAAATCATAAACAATAGACCGTAAATCATAGGGTAAGGATCGCGATATCATGTCACGACATTGCGTTTCTGTACCTAATAGAGATTGTACAGATATACGACACGTTTCACGGTATGATTCATAACGAACCCGCTTACTGTTAGTGAAAACGTTTTATTAAACTCTGAAAGTTAAAATAGATAGAATTGACTTCTGCTTACAATTTTCTGTTTAATTGTAGAATCACATATATGGCTAATATTCCGTTTCTCGTGAAGGACAGTGATGATTTCGTTAAGGTAGCGCTGTTGAGAGAGTACAGCTTCCTGCTGAATCAACGAATCGATGAGAGACGAGAACGATGATCATCGATCATGTGCCAAAATGCTCTCATTGTTATGAAAGATTCAGAGTGTGATGACCAGTGAGCTCTATAAATACTGGAACGAGCCATCGAGGAGTGAGAATGTTTCAGTTTCTAAACAAGAATACTCTAATATAAAGTTCGTACTATTTCCTTTGTTAGGAATTCGCTGATTAGCTAATGCTGTTTTGCTGCCATAAGTAGAAAAAAATCAAGAAAACCAATATTGTTTGCCTCCTTTCTTTTCTCCATTGAGTCGCAGTTTTCTATAGTTTAGTCTAGAGAAAGCTCCAGTATATTATAGAGCTTACTAGTGGTGATGAAATTTTCATATAATCACCGTTCGATCATGCGAACAAAACATATATAGAATTGCAGATATATTTCTACGCGTGTGTAACAATATAATTATAATTATATATATATATATATATATATATGTGTGTAGGAAGATAGAGTATATACATATAATATTGTATAATAAGTTTACAAAATCTGAAAGATCGTTTTCTAAAAAATGCACTATTTTGCACTTTCGCCTTTGC
>Ga0157364_1000861_pt1 | contig 23476 bp, 10 predicted proteins | sample AttsexASBM2_FD_111476 | JGI IMG/M metagenome (GOLD analysis project Ga0157364, IMG submission 111476) | Fungus gardens microbial communities from leaf cutter ant in Ribeirão Preto, State of São Paulo, Brazil - Atta sexdens ASBM2 | ecosystem: Host-associated > Fungi > Mycelium > Unclassified ...
AGAGAGAGAGAGAGAGAGCAAGCGAACGAGCGGTGTTATGATGTATCGTTTTCGTATCTCTCGGGTTATTGTTCCCTCTCCCTTCCCAAGAAAATGTGCCCCGTGAATAACCCCGCAAATCACCCCCTCTGCTTCATGTCCGACCGCGTTTCGTTCGCGAAGGAAGTATACGTCGTTAACAAAAATTTATTAACGTGAAATCCGCGAGACGATCGGAACGGTGCGGCGCGGCGTATCGCTCGCTCGCTAAAAATTCCGCGCTCGAACGATATTCAAATAGCGTTTTGCGATTTCCTCGCGCTTCTCCTCTCCGCCTTTCTCTCTCTTTTCACCCGGATTCTTTCGCCTTCTCCCTGTTTCTTTCCTTCTTCTCCTCCTCCTCCTCCTTCTGCGTTCCTAGAAGAGTAGACGGTAATTGGCTGAGAAACCGTGGTAGCTGAAGTCTCGCGTTAACCGGAGAAGCGCATCTCTCTCTTTTTCTCTTTCTTCATTTTACGTTACGTTACACGCGTTATGTATTCGCGTGCTCGGTGGATCTACTACTGTTGCTATGATAGCTATTATTAGATGGTTTTATTGCGTGCACCGGGCGTAATAGGATTGCCGCCGAGCAGCTTGGAATCCGTTGTCGACGTTACGTCGACACGACCGACCGTTCTATTTCTATTACGTTACCGGTAAAGGGCTAATATTTTCGTACGCGATGTGCATCACGCGATTATTATTATCGCTGAGTAAATCACTCGGGATATAACAGAAGTCTGGCCCATTCCATTCTGCATTAACTCTCAATGGCCTAATATAACTTTAAGGTAATATATAGCGCGCATAATGGTTTCCTCGTATATTTCCGAAAATTGCGAGAATTATAGGACATCATTCTGTGTTTTCACAAAAGTGTCGGAATTGGACGAATAAAAGCAAAATATACACGTTCGTAATAATCCTCAATAGAAGCAGATTTTCCGGCCCTTTACTATACACACGATAAATGTCTACATTAATTTTTATCACTTTTACAAGTATATAAGGACCTGCATTAAGAATATATCGGATGTACAGTCTCCACAAAGTAAATTTGGAAATATATTTTGTCTATTTATTATTAAAAATAAAATTATTTTTTACAACATTAAGAAAAATCTGAATTTTTTTGCGTAAGTACTGTAAGTGTTCAAATTGATTTATACAAAATTTCGTTGTGATTGTCTGTTTAGTTATTCTATAAATAAATAAAATAATGTTGTTTATTTACAACTAATCTCTGTATTACAATAAAACTTTATATTATATATACAAGGTGTTTCAAATTTAAATGATCAAACCTCAGAATATAGGGAAATAGGGAATCGATAAACTAAGAAAAAAGTCCTTCAGAAATATACTCGTTCTTGCTCCGTAGTTTTCATTTTTGTACTTTTTTTTATTTATTATTTATTCATACACACTTATACATTTTGTCTTGTCATTTATTTTAATGCAAATATTGTTCAAAATGTGTTAGCTTCTTACAGTGATGCACACATTGCATCTTGTATGAACAGCCCGTGTTGTAGCCAAACACTGATCTGGTCAACATAATGACACTCAATGAAAAATAAACTCGCTAATCTGTCTAGAAATCGACGCGTGTACTTTCGCAATATCTCTGAAACATTATCGATCAAGTCGTACACGAAAACAATAATATTCCCTTTTGGAAATGATAATATTCCGAAAATTACGTTTTATCTTTTATTATGATTTTCTTCAAAAACGAAGCAAAAACGAGCATATCTGTAAAGAATTTTTTTTCTCAGTTTATCGATCCACCTGCACATTTCCGAAGTTTAGCCATTTAAATTATATTTTTATTAGAGCATATATCTACTTCTTATTGATATAATTTTTTATCCACATAGAAAATCGCTACTAAATTTTTTCTATTACTCAAATGCAATAAAAAAAACTCAGGAAAATTTCTATCTAAAATAAATTTTATTCCATTTTCAGAAGAAGATTACCAGAGAGACAAATTATTGTAGTCGTCATTTTCAAATCTCGCCTCTCGTATCGTCAGTGATTCTGACAAGCGCTTCGCAATACTCGCAGCATCCTCCGAAAGGCGCGACAGCGATTTCCCTCCTAAAAGTCACTCCGTTTTCATTTCACGGGCGCCCGTCATCTCGCCAAGTCTCCCTTCAACCACTCTCGGCTTTCTTTTTTCCCTCCCGTAGCATTCAACAGTTTGTCCCGACGACGAACCATCCACAAATTTCTCCATTCACTTCGCCGAAAAAAACGAGTGCGCGGGAAGTGTGGCGTCGTCTCCGAGAATCCGGGGGAGTGGAGGCAAGGAAGTGAGAACACGGAGGTCGGCGCTTGAAATAATGCGAAGGTTCTTTGCCTCCTCGATAACCCCACCTCTTCACTAGTCCTCGTTATCCTCGTTTCGTCTTTTTGTTTCGCGCTCCGCACTGTGGCCAACGAAAGAGCGACCTGTGTCGAGCACTTTTCGCGTGCAAGACTCGCCGAGTGGGGATGAGAGCGGAAGTGAATGGCAACATGTTAAAAACCTACCGCGACATAATCTATTTCCCTCAGATCTGAGAGAGGAAAACGGGACGAGAGAGAGGAAAAAGCGATGAATCTATATTTTATGTAATGTATCTCCTAAGCAAGTTTCTGCTTGTATTCTATTATTAATATTTGGCAAATTTTCGTTGTCTCATTATATTCGTTTCGTCTTATTGTATTGCAATATTATTTTTTAAGGAGAAATACCGTCCTGAGTCCTAAAAACGATATCTGATACTTTTGGAAATTTTTTGCAGTGAATTAACTCAATCAAAATTGTTTTTAAGAGCTTTACTATATGAACTTTTGAGAGTACAAAAAATTTTTTTTTAATTTTTATTATACAAAATGGCAGTGTGTCAAGTAGATAATCTCCTGTACAGAGAAAAGAGAAGAGAAAAAGCGATGCCTCTATATTTTAAATAACATCCTACATAAGTAAATATTTCGTCGTTGTTGATATTTAATACATTTCCTTATCTTATTATATTCGTATTAATGTGTGTATGTTCGCAGTATTATTTCTTAATGTATATATAGAATCTAAAAGAAACTCCTATATTAAACGTAATAAACGTTGCATCGAAGAAAACGAACTGGAAGCGAACTAAAGATTGATACAATTTAGCATTTTTACGCTGTACAGACAATTCAATTTGCTTTTGTATAAATTAGAAAGCAACTTCTATTCCCGAGTCTCGCTATAATAGAGATTACCGCGTTGATTCCCGTTGATAATGTTTGTAACGTTCGACAAAAAATGCACGGAGAAATTAATGAGGCAACTTCATGCGTAGCCACGATAATTGCGAGATGCAATACGAAGTGCCATAATGAAATGTAACTTGAATGTTGCAGCATCATCTCAAGGTTTTTTTAATTACTGATGCGTGAGATAACGGCGCCGCGCGCAAGTTAATTGCTAATTCACGCTTATGGCCAATAAATTCGTAGGCACGCGTGTGTAATAGATGAGATCCCTAATGCATATATTGTCAATATCTCTCCTTAAATTTCGATTTGTGATTTGTGATTTGTGATAAATCTCGGTATAAATCTCGGAAAAGGCTGCTCGGCAGCGCTTCATCTACAGATAAGTTTTGTTTCCTACACGTTTCATCGACGGAATCGCGACCGCTAATTTTTATGTAAATTACAATCAGCGCGAAAAAGTGAAATGAGATCTTACTGGAACTACCGGAAAATCTTTCGGCTAATGGCGGGCCAATAATTTTTATAATCTAATTACAGTGGCCGCGCCGTTGCAATCGGAATTTGTGACTGGCGATTACGCGACCGTAATTAGTGATCCAATCAATTAAAAATATCATCGATTAATTTTGCAGTACGTATAAACCCGGATGCCGCAATTTGCATTTGATCTAGCCGCAACTTAAATATATGACGCGCAATTAGTTGGGCCGCGCGAGTCGCAAACGCATGATTGTAATTTCTGATTGGGAAGGATGGGTTAACTGTAAATCCAGGGTCGTAGGTCAAAGCGTGGCAGTAAAGCTCCGAGATTCTTTATTAACTTTTGTTGCCCATGATGTTACTCGCTGCGATTTTCGTCCTTGAGAACGTGGTCACTTTTCGAACAACGGGATTGTCAATTCTCAACGAGAGAGTCGCTTTTTAAACTCCCCCCCCCCTCTATTTATAGAAAAGAACACGATGTTGTAATTAACAGCAAGTCATGAAGAATAAAGATATATAAACGTCCTAGTTTCTCTCGAATTCCAACGTCAGTCGTACATCGTTAACAACTCTTTTTTTTTGCTGCGCGGTAAGGTGCAACGGTATGTCTCTCCTCTCTTTCTCCCGCCGCGCTGTGCCGCGAGCAATAACGTCGCTATAAGGGAACTTTTATATATCGGCGGCGTGTCGATATCGCGCGCGCCGCTCTCTGTTTCAAACAATCGAGACAGAAACTAATCGCGGCCGATTCGAGGAATTCGAAACATTTTTATCCGGCGACGCGACTGCAGTCAACGAATCGGCAGCAGCGAGCAGGAAAGGACACCAGCGGCATCCGGAGCGAGAGGGAGGGATGGACAGGCTACGGGGACCAAAGGGTGATCCGTGGCAGAGGGGAGAGGGAGGTGAGGTGAGGGAGACGCTTTCGCGATTTTGAAAAAAAAAATCCATTTCATGATAGAGCCGCCGCGGAATAGATACGGGACGCGACGTAGGGCGGCTGTATAGGGTATCCACGATTGACGATACGAATCTGCCTATCTGCAGGTATACGCGAGCGTGGATTCCGCGACCGGCTCTCTCTGTGTGTGTGTGTGTGTGTGTGTGTGTGTGTATTACGGTCACGATGTGTGTGCGTACGTATACATGCACAGACACACGCAAAAATGCACGTCCGTGCAGCGCGGGGCTGCACGTGCGTGAAGTTACACACGTGGGTGGGTATCTCCGATATTTATGGGCAATATTTCCGATTCAGCTGCTGCTATCGAAGCCCTTACCAGTTCAACATGTCCGCAATAAAAAACTGGATAAAATTATATCCACATCTCGCCACGGTTTCGACTCGCTGAAACTCGTCAAAAGTTATGGAGCGGGCATACGAGGAATTCTATTCTACTTTTTATCCCTCCATGCACTCTCTCTCTCTCTCTCTCTCTCTCTCATTTTTTTTGTTTCCTCCCTCTTTTTGCCGATGCCCTTTTTTTGTTATCCCTCTGTCGAAACGCCCGATGGTAGACTGGGGATCGATCCACCTCGAGCGCATAAAAGCGCAATTTTTATACACATCGAAGGCTTAAGCCGATTCTTGTTCACGATTTCGGAAGGTTCCGTCTTCGATTTAATCTGGAAATTATTTTCCTACTCGGAAAAAGAGAGAGAGAGAGAGAGAGAGAGAGAGTGTGTGTGTTGTCTATGCATTTTAATATCTGCACAGTTGGAAAATTTATGTTATTTCACCCAAGTGTCCCAAATGATACAAACTTTTGCGTTAATTTCACATAAAATGAATATTAGAAAGTAACACAAATATTACGTAAAAAATTAACATAAACACTATAACATTGACACAATTTGTAAGCAAATTGTGAAAGCATAATTCTTCGTAAAATAATAATAAGTAAAATTATTAACATTTATATATTAAATTAATACATTTTAATCATTTATCTTTTAATTTGTTTTAAAATACATTATTTTTATGTTACTTGTTCACTTATTCATAAATTGTTCTATTTTAACATTAAGAAATGTTGAATATTAATTTAACACAAAATATTTAAATAATACAATTACGTTACATTAATATCGGATACGTTAAAAATTCAACACAAAAATTTTAATAAGAACTGGTTTTAATAAATATAACATATTTCATATTGTGTGAAAATTACAAAAGAATTGTACAATTTGTAATTTTAAATTTTATAACCTTACGATAATTTATATAATCTTCAAAGTTAATATATAGAAAAAAATATAAACAATTATTATAGTATTGTTAATCAATAATATTTGACAGACGTAGACATATCAATATTTCATAGTCTATTGAATAAAGCAATTAGTATCGTAGAACACGTGAATAAAAGATTAATTTCTAATTGAATGCATGAATCTTCTAAGACAAACTGACGTGATAACTACACCCTGTCTTATTCTATTCAGGATTAAGCAATCCTGATTTTAATATAAAGTAAGCAAGATTACGACTCAATGCGTCGAGAGTAAACAGATAATCCTTCTCGTCCCGTCGCTCGCCTCCTTCGAAGAGAGTTTCACGTCACGGTTCGCGAGAACTTATATCGCGCGATGTAAGGCACGAGGACTGTAATAAACTAAAATTTAAATGAATGTAAGTATGACCTGATTCGAAACCGCGGTAACGATCGCGTACACAAGGTAGACAGGGGGGTGCCATCGTCTTTCAGACGTAAAAATTCCAATTTGTTCCCGGAGCACCGCACACCATTAAAGCCACGACGAGCCAGAGAAACGTGCAATATATTACGAAACTTTGGGAGGAGAGGAGAGGAACCTTGGAGAATGGGGTTTCAAACGCCGCGCCATTCGAAAGTTTTTCCCTTCACGATGGAAAATTCTTAACTTATAGATTTCGGTCTTATCCTCATACCCTCCACCTTCACTCCTTCCACAGAAATCGCGAATTGAAATTAAGAGAAAAACGCGAATCCATGTTGTGCACTGTCGCGCCCAACGCGGGCATCGAGTTTCTTTCCTTCGAAAAATATATTAAGTATTTTATAAGAATTGCGCATCCAACTTCGGAAGAATATAACGTAGACCTTACGCGATGGTTTATTTATGTTAAACGGGTGGATTATGTTAAACACAGATATTTCCCCATCTACAAGAAAGAAAATTACGGATTCCAGAATAGCGAAACTCTTTGCAGATTGAAATTACGAAAGAAAATAAATGTTCACGTTGTACTTTCAGCCGACCCCTAAATCTTCCCCCGGTTCAGATATTCAAGATATCCCGATGGTTTCGGAACATTACGGTATTCTAAAGTTTTTCTTTCTGCAGCAAAAATTCATAATTTACGGTCTCGCAAATTTTCGGCTCTCTCATCCGCCAGAAAACTTTGAAATCAAAGGAGGGCAAAAAAAGATAAGTTTAACCATATATCCGGTTGCTTTATCGCACTTTCATCGGCGAATTTTTTTTCGCCGTGAATTCACATATGAGAAACGCGGGACGAAAAAGAGAAAGAAAGAGAGAGGAAAAGGATGGTTTTCCTTCCATTCCACGTCTCTTTATATTTTTCCCCTCTTATGTTTACGAGACAGAATCGAGCGTAGGGCGTATGTAGGCGTACACGAAACGAAACGGAAGAGATACGTAACGACGACAACGAGGGTTGCACGACGAGACGGGGGTCGAGGAGAGGGGGAGGGGGGGGGAGAGAACGTGGCGGGACGAGGTAGTAGGGGGAGGTGGAAAAACTTTTTAAATTCGAGACAAAATGCTAAAAGTTCCCCGAGGCCATGCATACGAAGCGACGGCCGACGGGATGGAATGGGAAAACTGGAAGGGGGAACAGGGGGGGAAAAGGAGAGAGAGAGAGAGAGAGAGAGAAGAGGGACGGGGGGGGGAGAGCTAGCAAAGCGAGTAGTAGCAGGGAGCGACCATTAACATAAAACAGAATGTGGGAAAAGCAAATATTGTGATAAAAAATAATAATAATAGGAGGAGCGAGTGAGGGGACGCGGAGGGAGAGAAACGCCCAACCCCCGGGGACGAAGCAGAACGATGGATACTTCGCCTCCGTCGTTTTCTCCCTCCCTTCCCCCTCGTACCCCTTGTTTCACTCTTTCCCTCAATCCTCCTCGTCATCTTCCCCTCATGATCGCTCCTCTCTCTCTCTCTCTCTCTCTCTCTCTCTCTCTCTCTCTCTCTCTTGCTCCTTTCCACTCTCGTATAAATACAAGTATACGGCCAGAGTTTTCCCCGGGCATTTATGAAACTCATTCGCCTAGAACTAACTCTAATAATCGTTGAAACTAATACGCCTTCTCGAGTACATGTACCACCCCCGCATGTTTGCATCAGCAGGAACCGTTCTCCGTTTCGGCAGAAATGACTTGAAAAAAGAAGAAAAAACATAGAGTGGACCTCGTAAGAACATGTCATTTCAGGGACATTTGATTATGAGGCATAAATGTGTTGTGATAAAAATTGAGAGATATTACATGTATTTATCTGAATATATTTCTTCTTTCAATATAATATGATAAATAGTTTCTTATTTTTTTCCTAGAACAAACCTCAAGGTACTTTCTAGGTACGAGGAATTTCATTTATCTTTCATAGTAAAATAATTGTCATTAAATTAAATATCATATTCCGTTATATATAAAAATCTTCCTAAAGAATATTGTTCACAGTACTGTAATATAATTCCGCGTATCTGTGTGCGAACTAAATAATCGGGATGAAAAATGCGCGCAGTAAAACAACGAGGTGGACGCTGCTAAAATGTCCCCGCGCGCGATACCCCGGTCGATCCTTGTTTCTCGCAGGTTTTACGGCGGACGAGTCCGCTCGCAGGATTCGTTCCTTTTTTTTTTCGACCGAGATGAAATCAAAGAACGCAGGGGGAGGTCCGGTTAATGGGGCAAAGGTGGGACAACCGAGCGGAAGGGAATCGAAGGAGAGAAAAGGAAAACGGGACCAGCACGGCGACGTAAACCGTAACGGTAACGATTATGGACGCAGTTACCGCGGGGCGTCCTTTCTTAACGATTACGTGCTCGAAAATTATTACGCGTAATAACATTCCGTCGTTATTACTATTATTGTTATTATTATTATTATTATTAGTATACGTCGAGGAGACTCTCACCGAGGTAGAAGGGGATCGGAGGAGAGGACGCATGCAGACCGGACGTGTCTTACGACACGGATTACACAGTTCTCGTCGGTAAAAAACAAGGTAAAAGTAAGATAAATTAAAGCAAGATAAAGAATGAAGTAAAAGAGTAATTTTCTTGTTTCTTCTTCAGAGAAATCCTATTACGAGATATGCGCGAAATAATGTTAGAATGCGATCAATGCGATGAATATAGAGAGCTTTACGCACATTTAGTACGAATTATGAATAAACGTTACCCCGGCTCGCAGCGTTTTCTCTTGCCTCCCATACTTCGCACACATATGTTGGGTTTTTATATTAAACGATAAACTCGTAGAATGAAATGTGACTGTTTCTCCGAATAATAATACGTACACGAATAGTTTTTGCGCTCGGGCTGTCGAGTCTAAATTACGGCGCGGAAAGTAGTCTCGATAAAATTCATCGCAAAAAAAAAAGAGGCGGCTTTGACACGAGCTCACCTAATTGCTCGTATTTTCCTGTATTTGATATCACGCTCGAGTTTATCGACTACTCGTTACGAGAGTGGCGATCGTAATCGTCTAACATGTCCGATTCGTCGCGGAAACGTGACGAGATGACGGCAACGCGACTGGGTTAACGAATCGGCGTCGGGAAACGTTATTCCCACGGAAAAAAAATCGCCCGTCATAAAAGTCATCGAGCTGGCGCGAATTACACGCCTCTCGCTCGGCTGTTATTTTTTCCGATGTCAATTGATTCAAAATTCGACCCGATATACCAACCGTAAATTTATTAGCCGTACAGGCCACTAAATTTCACGCGAATCCATGATTGCCCACGGAAATTCGATTTCTCGAGCGATCATGCGAAACGCGGACGCGTATTAACAAATGACATCGCGTTTTGCGAAATGATCGCCGCGATCGACGCTTCTTACCGTCCCGTTGCAATGGTCACAAAAGTTCAAAGAAAAATTGAATTGACATTTGTAGTAGAGTCTCTCAAGTAGGAGTACGTAAGTCGGATTACGTATTTACAGATTGGTTTACCAAAGTTTGTGTTGATCAATGATGAATAATCAATTAGAACTTTCCATTTAATAACACAGAAATTGAATAAAATGTATAATTTAAATAAAAAAATAATACAAATTATTATATAAGATGGCATAACTCTAAATTTAAAATACTTAAATAACTTTATTAATTAAAAAATTTACATACCTCTTTGACCTAAACACCAAAAATTATAATATTTTAACAATTTTTTATTTCACACTTTGCTCCGTTTCGCATTAATCATATTTGGGCACACTGCTTAAAGCTATAAGTGGCACATACAAAAACATAAACGAATCGATCAATCATAGTCGAGCATGTAAAGCAAAAATGTTGATTTGTTTATTGCTTATGTTTTTCTACGTGCCACTAGCCTGATACTATCAAGGTTAGTCAGATTCTTATTGAGAGTTCCTCAATACTAGTTTGCAGCCTCACGTCACGCCGTCTTACAGAATTAACGGAACTAGCTAGCTTATGCCAGAATTTCTTTCGTCGAGTATGAAAATTCATTGGGCAGCGCAACGAGAATCCGCGAACGAAGAGTCCTATCCCGCGGCAAAATATTAATTAGCGGATTTAAAATCGCGGAGGCGGAAGCGGACGTCTGCCAATCGGAGAAGGCTCGTGCGCGGACTTTTTCCGCGCACTTGGACTTTTTCCTTCGAAACGGAGCATCGCGTCGAATCTCTTTTCGATGGCCGTGGGCTAAACGATTCGACATATTTGCTTTTCATAGGATGTTTGCTCGTCTAGTAAAAAAAAGAGACAGGGCAGCAGGATTCGGTTCGACTTGCATCGAATGTTCATTAACTCGTGACGTAGCCACGAGCTACGCTACATAGGTACGTTTTTACTGGATATATGTTGTAGATGTCTTTCTTTTGCTCTATCTCTCTCTTTCTCTGTCTGCCGCACTTTAATTTTCATGCAGTCGAATGGAATTTATGTCGAAACGTCAACGGTAAGCTTATTCGCTTTTCAATCTTAGACAGAGTCGATGGACGATAGATGAGGGAAAGAAAGAAGGAGAGAATAATATCGGATAAAAGAGCGATAGTAGGTCAGAAAGAAAAATCCGAGGTACTCGATCGACGTCGAACGGCGGCTTTCTAATTGAGATCTGTCGGAAGGGGGCAAAGCGTCGATTATCATTTTCGTTACGAAAGAATTTATATCCGCGGCACTTTCTTAAGTGGCTAAAGGGCAAAAATTAAAAAAAAAAAAATTCTTTAAAAAATGGGTTTTTTTTTTTATACGTATACCTGAGTCATAAAATATTTATAGATTTAAGGTCAGAAGATATCTAATAATGTAAGTGCAATGTTTCGCAATCTTCTTTCTGAAAATATATAATCAATAAAATAATACAATGCAGCTGTGCTTTTTTAAAAATGGCATACATATGAAAATTTTATATAAGATGTCTATTAACCATCGCATAATATCACAGTAGCATATTTTAGAAAATAGAGTTGAAAATATCTCGATAAAAGTTAAAAAAATTCGTTATAAAATGACTAATGTATTAATACAGGATGTTGCCGGATTTTTCGTATAAATTTTGACAATACATGTTCTATGAGTTGAAATAAGAAAAAAAATGTTATATAGATAAATAGATACATTGATCTTTAAACGCTTTACTAAAAAGTTATAACAAAAATATAAAAATATAAACAATTTTAAAGTAAAAGACAATTTTATTTAAAGATCTATGTTTGCATAACATTTTTTTCTTATTTTAACTCATAGAATATTGTTAACAGTTGTACGAAAAATCCTGTTTTGTAGAGTTTATGCTTATCAAGTGTAGTTATCAAGCCTTGTAACCTTGTATATCGTTTATTCTGATTTATCATTTATAACTGATTTATTCAGTTTAGATAGTTTCCAATTGCTCAGTTGATTTTCAGTGAAATTGAAAGAAACAATCTATTTCGAAATAAAGTTGCTTTATTTCGACTGATATAAAATAAAATTATTAATAACTTTTGGTCGCTGGAGATTAGAAAAAACTAACATAAAAATTGTTCAAATTAATGCAATTAATCATCAGTGCAACTCTTTTAAATAAATTAGTTACGATATATTATACATGAAATAATTTTTTATATCTTTTCATACATTTAAAAAAGATCTTTGTATGCGTATGTGTGGGCTAAATATTTATACAATATTTAATCCCGGAAAAATATAAAAGCCAAATCACAAATTGTATTAAAAAGATATTTGAGAAAAGGACAGAAAAAAGAAAATATCACATCTCAGTATTAATAATTTTTTTCTATCGTATTTTATATAGAAACAACAATTTATTTTTATTACACATAAATATACGATGTACATCTTTTTTCTTCAATCTTCTTCGTCCATCAGATAAAAACATCATGAAGGATCATCTTAAATAAAAATTTTATTATATTCTAAAAATATCAATGTATTACTTCTTCTATTCCATTTTACTCTTTGACCTTTTTATTGATTTGTTATAATTTATTTGAACAATAAACTCAATTTTAATACTCAATTTTATACTCAATTTAATATTAAAATTGCATAAATAATATTACCGATAAATAATATTACCGATTGTGATATTTGTACATAATTACGTTTCTTAAAAATCTATCTACGTATGCTTGGAATAAATATAAAAACTTACATTTTTATTAAATTTAGAGACAATTTTTCTTTAGGAAACCATATAAATTATTCCGTATAATTTTTTATCAAGAATATTCTACCATTCATAAAATATTTATATTATTTTTTATATTTTTACATTTATACAAATTTACTCCATAAATTTCTGATTTCGAAATAAGTATTCCGAGAATATAAAATATCAAAATATCAAAATTATAAACATAATTAATTCTGATCCCTTTTGGTCTTTCCATTTTAAGATAATAAATCTATGAGATGTATCAGTAAAATTCTAATTAATTTGTTCTTAATTTGATACACAGATGGATACATATGTATCTATATGTAGTTATATATCTTACACAATATAATTCTCACTGATCTATCAGTCCAAATTAAAATAACATATGATTTCTCATTTATAGACACGCAGGTAGTGAAGTTGTAGACCAAGTCAGAGATATGTTAAACTGTAAGATACAAATACATTCATATTAAAAACATAATTCGAAGCAATTAATATTTTAAAAACATTGTTATCTTACGTGTAACATAATTACAAGCGATTGATTCCGGAAGAATTATACACAATAATAAAGAAGTTACTCACCTCATGGCTGCTCCACCGTTACCTCCACCTCCTCTTACTTTGCTTCGTTGCACTCACAAGTGTAACACTCACTCGCGAAGACACAGTTAATTATGATCGTACGCACGAATCAAAACTGCAACGATATTTTTACGACGTTGCACTGGAGGAATAGCACGAAACATTTGCTCTGATGGATCACCGTCGCCTCGATACGAGTCATTAATCGCGAAGTTAATTAAACTCGGGGTCCGATATCTCCCGATTTTAATAATCACGGGAAACAATCGTGTGTGGGGTTCTGCGTATCGCGTAAATGTTTATTTCTAAATTAGAGATCTTATAACAGAGTTTTGGCCACGAGCAATTTTGTCAAAATGCTCGTTTGCTACGAGAGAAAAATACAGTCTTGGCAAAAAATATTAGGCATTTTAACTGTTATTTAAAGTTTTAACTTAAAAATTAATTTATGACATTTGCTATAAATTATCCTTCAAAACTTTTTAAATTTAGATCTGCATAATATCGGAAACCAACAGGTAACAATAAAAAGATAAAAGAATTTTAGACAAATGAAAAAATGTAGATGTATATTTTTGATCAAGGCTGTATATATATATATATATATATATATATTGCTTCCCTGTACTATCTAATAGATAGTGAATTCGATTGGAGGCACACTAGTAGTACGCACTGTTACACATTAAAGCGATTGTACACAAATCGACATAAAAATACATGTTTAATATAAATATGTATTAAACCGTGAAATCCTCAATACACTTCATTCTGCTGTTACGTAAAATGTAATATAATATGTATTGGGCATTTTATTATTCAAGATATTTATATTTCATTTTTATACTCAAATTAGATCGGTATACAACGACTTTAGTATGCACAACGCGCACTATTACGTCCAATTGAATCTGCTATCACTTTAATTTACACTGTTTCATTTTAAACTTTAATTAAGATTATAGAGTGAGACAGTATAAGTTAGAATGAGATTTTATATATATATATATACATATATATATATATATATAAAAATATGTAAAACACAAAAATATATATTCCTTTCTTTTATAGGATATTGACAAATTGCTCGTGACCAAACTCTATTAGGATCTCTCTAATATAGTCTAAATGACTGTTATGTTATATAAAGAACGAGTTCCCCGAAATATCTAAATTATTATTATTATTATTATTATAGAATGGCACACAAAAAAATTTAAGTAGTAAGATGTAAACAGTAAGAAAATCAACATGCTGAATTGTGATGGTTATTGCTCACGTTATGGTCTCTACTGTGATTGGCTAATTCGCTTACGTTTTATTGCTTAAGTTTTTTTGTATGCCATGACTTAAACGCATACCGAATTCATGTTATTTCATGCCTTGCACTTTATAGATTCGTAAGCAATATATAAACGCGATGCATGTTTACCGTTACTTGCACTAGTCGATTTGGCGACTTGCGTGGATGAAAAGAACAATTTGACCAAAGTATCTAAAAATTTAGATAGATATATAATAACTTTGATAGACAGATCTAAAATAACTTTGCTGAGCCCTTTGCATAAAAATAATTTATATAAGAATTTCGATGAGAAGTTTTATATTCTAATATAAACCAATTTGAATGTCCTACTTATATGTACTGAGAAAAAGAAATTGTTTTAACTAAATTTGACTAAATTAATTCGGTTGTCTTTATTTTATTTATTTTATTTTGTTTGAAAATATATTAACTTAAATACATATATTCTTCATCGAAAGAAATACAGATGAATTAAATTATTAATTTAGTCAAATAAATAATTTTTTTCTTAGCGTACGTAATTATTTTGATTTAACAAAATTATTTTCAGATCTGTATCTAGTTAATTTTTAGATACAACAAAACCGTTCTTTCATCGTGTTACTTTGATCTAGAAACAGCAAGTATTACTTAAACCGACGGAAATATCTCGAAGCGTGACGTGAAATACGCTAGAATTCGAGTACAAGCGGAAAAACAGTTGTAGTTCCATTATCTTGGTATTTTCTTCGAGCGAATTACGCGACATCCGATTTGACGAGTGATCGTCGTTTTATTATGTTCATAAATCAATCGAGAATTAATTAATGCGCCGCTAATCGCTAATTGTGCATACGGATTGTGCTTCGAGGGATAATAACTCGCGACGACACGCGGCTGGAGATACTACTACCTGCCAGTTCGTATCTCGGTGAATGAGAATTGTAGCGTGTCGACCTTGCGTAGAGATACGCATCAGCGGCGAATTGTGTGCGTGAACACAAAAAAAAGTACCAAGTGTCACGTTTCGTACCAGCTGCTACGAAATATTTAATGTTACAAAATAAATGTGTACACCAAATTATTCCGCTCTTTGTATTTCGCACTAATTTTGATGAATGAGCTATTATCATATATGTTGCGCTTTGATTTGAAAACTCATCAGCATCGAGATAACAATTAATCCCGATTGAGAGAGAGAAATATGATTAGTAATATATTATTAATAATAATATAAATAATATTATGTATAAAATATTTAATTTTTAATAAAAATCCTTCAATAAAAATTCAGTTGATGAAGTTAATAAAAATTCAGTTGATATTCTGTATGAAAAAATTATTAAGTCTAATGATTATTTAAAGGCTAAAATTTAATATCGTTCTGAATTGAAAAAATATTTATGCATATTAATAATATACATGTTGTTGTTACTCTTTTTAAAAAATTCACATTTCGAGAGGAATGAAATTGTATATTTTAATAAGTAAATCAAGAAAATTAAATTGGATTGCCACAAGAAATATAACGACTCTCCTTCTTAATTTATTAAAATCGCACAATTTCATTCCTCTCAGAATGTACGAGATTGCGCAGAAAAATAACTTAATATAATATAATTTAATTTTTGTTTTCGTATTATGTCAAATAAAAAATAAATTAAATAAAAATCAGCTTTGGTCTTCGGTATTTAATTTAATATTACTCTTTTCATAATTCTTTTAAATATAATACTTAATCAACTAATTAAATTTTAATTTAAAAAATTAAATAATTTACACGTAACAGTCATAACGATAGAATAATCAGCTTACCGACATCAGCTGATAACCTGCACGAGAGAAATTAAAAGAAAGTCAGCTGAGCAGTAGAAACTAATAACTCTTTAAGATATTTAAATTAATATTATACAATAGATTAGTACTCGTATAATACAATTTATCTAGCACATGAACTGAATTCAATAACATTAATCAATTTTAAATTAAAAAAAAAAGTTTATTATCATAAACTCAATATTTTTATATTCGATCTAATTTCGAGTTATACTATTGAAATACTGAGAGAGAGAGAGAGAGAGAGAGAGAGAGAGAGAAAGTATAAAAAGTTGTAAACTGCGTGTATATAAATTAATATCCAAGCTGCGCTGTATTAAAAGTAATATAAGAATTAATATTTTTATTTTCACTAAAAAAAAAAAATATATTTCTTTACATATTCTCTCTCATTTCCATCTTCTTTTTACTTCTGACGTAAAAATTAATAAGCTGTTATCATAGATTGAGGTACAAGTGATTACATTTAATGTTAAACGTGCTATATGCGGATCCGAAAAAATATCACAGTTAATTAAGTTACTTGACAAGATTTCATCACCACTATTCCAAAATCTGCGATAAGAAACGCTTGTATACATTTCAATGTTAAAATCACGTACCATGTTCCCTGATTTGATCTCGTCAAATGTATCGATGACACCAGCAGCGACAGACACAGCTCTCTTCGGTCGCATTTTGCCAACTGCTGTATCACGCGGTCGATTCGATCAATCAAGGCCGACAACAAGGAAAAAGGGATACAGAATGCAGAACACAGCCCGCCCTGCGTCATGATTTCCCTTCGTTGTGGCGTTGCGATGCGACGCGGCGTATGCCGGATGCGATCCGCGCGTCGGAATGAAATTATTTCTGTTACCGGCGGGCGCATACCGCGAATTAATAATTCCCAATTATCTCGAATCGATGTATTTAGCAAAATTACCTAAATCGTTACATCCGCCCAACAACATAATGCGAGAGCTGAAAATGAAACTCCGCGGACACGGCCGCCCGACGGCCGTGCAGGAATTAACTCGCGCTCGAATTACCGATACTATACCACCATATGTCCGGGCTTTAACGAGGATCAGACTTTTCCGAAACTCCGACTTTGTTGACGGACACGAAGACGACGATAATTATCTTTAATTAAGAATAAGATTTAATTAAAAATAAGATGTTTATTTTGCATTTAAATCGCGTGCTTCTTCATTCATTCGTAAAAATTGACTTTTATTGCTCTGCTCAAACACAATTTTTGAATTCGATCTGATTTTATTACTATTTAATATACAATCCTAGCTATAAAAAAGTATTGGATACCAGATAAATTAAAAAAATATTGGATACCAATATTTTTTTAATTTATTTGGAATTCTTTTATCTATTGGTTACCAGTATTATACGTACAAATTTGTTTTATAAAAATTTTGAAACAAAGGATAATTTACAGCAAACGTCATAAATCAACAAGTTGAAATTGTAAATAATGATTAATAAGATGCATAATGTTTTTTAGCCGAGGTTGTATATAAAAATACTAATAATATAAAAAATATAATATAAACAATTTTCCATTGTTTTAACACGTGTTTTTTCTCATTGCAAGGGGACATACAATTCTCAGAATAAATTATCTACATATCTATCGATCTGTAATTTATCCAGCATTATACGCGACCTTTTTAAATGGGGATATAATATTACTACGCATACACTTGCTTTGTTTCGACAAATAAGGTCCTCGAAATAACCCGCCTCACTTTTTCTCATTTCGAGAATCACGGTGGGTCGAGGGGGGTACAATCTCCCTCTCCTCCTTTCCATTCATTCGATGTGTCGCTGGGACACGCGTAATGACAGCCAGCGAGGCGAATTAGACCCGGTGGGCGTAAAGGTGGGCGCAATACAATATAATATTCTGAGCGATATAAAATAAAATTACGGATAATTGGTTGATTGGCCTCGGCAGATGGATGTAATTTAGAATATCCGCCGCTTGCGCGCGCCCGCCGACTAATCAATTACGAAATGTTTCGAGGGCCGACCACGGCTAATAAGATTTACGATTGGACGAAATCGGTTCCCTCTTTCGATCGTTTCCTCCGTTTCTTCAACATCCCTCTCTCGTTGATCCCCCTTTGGCATATATCCGTTTCATAAATTACGGGGTTCGTGTATACGCGGCTAAACAGCTGCAACGCGGTCTCACCAATCTCGCTTCCTTGGCGCATTTGCGGTTAACGACTTTAAACCCAGTTTCGGACGGAATGATATTTCTAACGTGTTGTTTCTAACGAGCGTTTCGCCGCGAAACCTTACGCCGAGATTGCAGCAGGTAAAGACAGTTTTGTCGGATCTGGAATATCCGAGAAAACGCATAAAGGATTGACAAGATGATTCTCATTGAATGAGACGTCGAGATATAATAATTCGGCATTATTAGTATTCTACATTTAACATTAAAAATATGAATGACTAAATATTGAATTCAACATCGTACGCGACATAAATAAATTCTAAAATTCAATGATGACAATTAATGCCAGATAGCGGAGATGCCTTTCTTCTATCTAAATTTTATATAAATCATCCTTCTATTCATCCGTCCAATTTTTGAATATCTCAATTCAGCTTGCAATCGAATTTTTATTGAGGTAACGACTAAACGATAAATTGGAGCCAACTAGAGAATAAGATATTATCTATTTTTTTAGTAACGAACACGTCATTCTATATACAAGATGATCGAGCTAATGGGTAAAAAAAGGCGCAAGAAAAAAGAAATTGTTTGCAATCTACATAATTCTCGCCCGTGGAAATACGAGTTAATAAATCTCCGTTGGAGAAAACCGCAAGAGGTGTATATCGGTATCATTTACACGAGAGTTAAGACAGGCGAATGCCGCGGGCGATCGCTATTTCTCACCGAGAAAACGCGGCTCACCGGAGATACACGACCGCGAAGTGGCTCGTCCGAGTCTCAATTAGCGTTACATTTCGGTGCGAGCGGGCCCGGCATAAGGCAATAATCGTTCGCGTGTAAACCGATATCTATTCCTCGCAGCGCGTGCACGAACGCATCGTTGTTCGCGCGCGAGGAACCGGGGAGAAGTGGCGGGCGGGAGGAGGGGGGAGGATGAGAGAGGGTTTTGAATGCAACTCGCGTGCCCGCGGGGGTGAGAACAGATCGCGTATATCCGGTTCTGCTCGTTCGCGATGGAGTCCGCATATCGGAGGGGATGATTCCGCCGAAACGCGAGCACCCCTGAGCACCCCAAACTCCGTTAAAACGCTCCGCTACTCGTGTTTAGATATCGTTAAACCGCATTTTCAACACCGCCATTATGTAAAGCACGTGGTGGAGGCCGATAAGTCGAACAATGGACTCGACGCGAGCGCGGTGACGGAGGTGGGAGAGGGTTAAGGACTTTCCGATCGTCCATTCTGAGTCGGTCGATTGATCAATCGATCGGCCGACCGACGAATCTTCTTCGCCTCTTTTTCCTGCCTCTTCATGTCCCATGGAATCGACTTATCTTGCCGGGCGCGAACTTCGTCATCGGCGGCGAACTCGCGAAACTTGTCGGCGAAGCTCGTACCTTAATTATGCTATCCAGGTACTAAGTGTAATTAGTGTCCCATTGAAAATAAAATAAAACTTTTATTTTTTCCCTCCCCCCTCCCCTTCTCTCTTTCTCTCTCATTTTTTCCTTCATTTTTTTCTTTATACGCCAGAAGCGTGCTGCAATTAAAGTATGTTCGAACAAGAGGTTGAAAGAATAGAGAAAAAGAGAGAAAGGAGAAAGAGAGAGAGAAAGGAGAGGAGTTAGGCGTATGACGTTACGCACCGTACAAAATAATACTTTTTATTGCCGCGATCTTTACGATCTGTAACGTATCCAGTATAAAGAAGATAATAAAGGAAGACGCGTGCGCGCACTCGCCGATAATAGTTGATATTATACACGCGTTGCTCAACTGCAACGCCATTTCTACGGCCGACTTTTTTTACGATCTCCTTTTTTTTTTAGAACGCGTGTGCTCGCGTTCGATTCGCAATCAAACTCCTGGTAGTTTCATGAACTACATGCAATCATTGCAATAATCAATTTCTCTACAATTTGTATTTTTCACAGCGGAAAGACGAGAGGTAATATTTCTTAGAAAAACCACAATCATTTTTCCTTCTCGATTATACATTGTATGATATAAGAATGCGTAATAATACAAAAAATATGTAAAATTATATGAATAATATGAATAATATATACGCGTAAAAACTGCACAATTTATATAGTGGAAACATGAAATGATTTTTTTTTACAAAATTTTTTTTTGCGTTTTTATAAAAATTAATTCTTTTACCTTTAATTGTGTAAATATATCTTACTAGACGGAAAATAACAATAACACAGCTTTTATGTCAATATATCCTGAATTTTTATAATATTATGTAATATAATAGTAATATATTACACACATTTTTATGTTCATACTTCGTACACGTCAACAACATAGCTTAAGAAAAATCAACATAACGTAGATATTAAACAGTTTAACGATAAATAACAAGAATGAATTCTATAATATTTGTTTTCAGCAGTGATAATTTTTTTTTTACTGTAAACAACCAAAATTTTGCTCGATTTTTTTCCTCTAAAAAGTAAAAAAGAAACGTTTTTTGTCTTTAGTCGTGCAATTGGGATTCAAATTTCAAACATATATTAGCAGTCGGTCAATTTTAAGCGAAACTCGCGACTTTTGTGAAACGCGCGCGGAGTGAAAAGGGTGGGACGATAGGCAACTTGGTCGTAGTCATGAAAAGCGCGCCCGATAAACTTGGCGGGCGTTAATTGTACACGCGCAAACTCAAATTTCATCGCGCGCTACACAGAACGATCGTCTCCGTCTCGCTCGCGCACGCGAGCCCACGCGAGAGAATACGATTTCTATGGCAAAGTTGAAGTCGCGCTTTTTCGCGAAACGACGAAGGAGAAGGGTAGAACGTGTGAGAGGGTGGGCGGGGGAGATGGAAAAGGGTGCAGACGTTCCCTTTCACCGCCACGCACAAAACTCCCAGCTGCCTCCGCGTACGTGCAACACACATATATACGCGTGAATTTGTTCTACATACATCTCTGTAAATACGTACAGGGTGTCTCACTGCACCATCTTTCAATTAATACTCTTTGACGTGTTTGAAAGCAATATTTGCTTATTTTTCGTCTCAATCGTTGCTATTAATTGCCTCAGCAATTAAGAACAATGCATTCCCGATGCACTGAGAGAAAAATTTTTGATATATGTAACTATAATTGCATGTTACTGTAATTATGATTGTTATTGTTATAATGTTGGTAATGACTATACGTATAGTTATACCAACAAATGTAATGCATAGTTGGCAATCCCAAAATGACTTAATTACAGTTATTATCTACCATAAAAATGGCTGCAGTTATAATAATTTATAGTAATTTATAATAATTTTTTGGAATAATCATATAAAATATGATTGATTTAAAAACTGTAATCATTTTTATAGTAATGATAACTATAGTCACTTTCGGTTGTCAATTATTATATATTTGTGATAAACTTATATATATATTTATTAATATAATAACATTGTAACAGTAATTATCATAATTAAAGTAACACATAGTTGTAGTTACAAATACCAAAATTTTTCTCTCACAATCAGTATACAAATAAAATCCTCAGCGATAATCTAAGATTGTAGAACGTATAAAACTTTGTGCAGAGCTCGAAACTCCCAGAACTCTGGTTCGCTTAAGACATCAATTCTGAATCTTTGTGATTACTACTGCTAGCCACGACACTCGTCATTTTCCTCAACTCAATTCTCAGTTCTCAGATCGGGAAAGGTCAGATCGCCAGGACACCCCGTATACTCGCACACAGAAGGATACAGCCGGACGCGTACGTCTATATTCCGGATATAAATTGTGGCAGAAGCGTACGGGGTCGGTATAAGTATAGTTACGATAAATCAGGCATATCGACGTCCGGCATAGAATTGCAAATGAGCCCCTGCCATCTTTAAAATAAAAAGTTATAACTGCTCGCGCTCGCTCGCTCGCTCGCTCGTCCGATCAACCTCCGCTCGCTCGCTCGCTCGTTCGCGAGCGCACGCCGCGCCGCGCCGGTGGAGATAGTCGGCAGACTTCCATGTGCGCGTACGTATAATGCATACAATCTCCGGGCAAGCAAGGAGAAAGAACTTAAAATGAATAATGTATCGTATATTTAATTCTATACATAAGTACCCGTGCGCTGCTGCTGCGTGTATTCGTGTGTGTGCGCGCGGTCTCTATACATACACGTACGTGTAGCTGAAAACGTAGCGTTTCTTCTCTTTTCTCTCCTTTCCTCTGTGCGTCCATCTGTCCATCTGTCTCTTTCGCACGCACTCTGTCTCTCTTTCATTTTCTTCTCCTCTTTTTCTCCGCTCCTTCTTTTCTCCGTATACGGTATCTATTCGCCGCGCTCCACGCCTCGATCTCCCGTTTCCTTCTCGCGCGCTCGCGGAATCGCGCGGCGCGGCGAGGCGCGGGCGGAAGTGAGATGGAAACGAGAAACCGAGAGAGTTACGAGAGAGCCTGCCGCTGAGTTACTACGGCAAAGAATGAAGTAGCGTATTTTCTATGCCTCGTGACGAATCGACTTTCCAGCCCCGGCCGGCGCGGCGCGACGACCAGAGAACGAAACAAAAATACTCCTCGTCGGGTCGGGGCGCGCCCCGACGAGAGAAATAACAGCCCGGTCGGGAATAACTATCATTAAATTATTATCGATCGATAAGCTCCGTACGTTACCGCTGGTCAGGTCGTGGCTTTTTTCTAATCTGCCAGATGTAGTTGAGCGTCGACGGAAAGGCGAGGGCAGAAAGCGGTGGATTGGCGATGGGCGTGAGGGAATAAGAGCGAGAGAGAGAGAGAGAGAGAGAGAGAGATGAAATACAATTATTAGTGATTATATTAGCGTTTTATATCAATTCCTTGAAACGCGCGAGAAAACAAGCAGCGCTACTTTACGACTCCAAATAGAGGGAAGAGGAAAATGTATATGCGTGTATGTGTATGTATGTTATATACATATATATATATATATATATATATATATATATATAT
>Ga0157364_1000862_pt1 | contig 23462 bp, 15 predicted proteins | sample AttsexASBM2_FD_111476 | JGI IMG/M metagenome (GOLD analysis project Ga0157364, IMG submission 111476) | Fungus gardens microbial communities from leaf cutter ant in Ribeirão Preto, State of São Paulo, Brazil - Atta sexdens ASBM2 | ecosystem: Host-associated > Fungi > Mycelium > Unclassified ...
AATTGTTATACAAAAATTATTGCGTTCGGTAATACAAACGACTTTAGGATTCTTTAAGCGTGAAACGGGCCGCACCTGCAAATCTATAGTGCATGTTACGTATACTATAGATTTTCAGTACTTAGTGTACATTAGAACACGAGTTATATTAGGTGTGGGAAAAAGTTCGTGGCGTTTTTCCCGTTACATCTAACCCGATATATATATATATATATATATATATATTACCGATGGATGAAATATTATTAAAACGGCCGATATTTTGACTATCAAAACTCTGATGATTCATCAAAAGGGTTGATTGATGGAAACATTGCATGTTTTTTTTTAATATTGTTTAAAACATGTTTAAAATATTAAGAACATCAACAAAAAAACTTTTAAAACTTTTAAAAATTTTTAAAACTTTTAAAACTTTTAAAAATTTTTAAAACAAAGCTAAGTACAATATAAAAAGTATGAAAAAAACTTAAAAATATAAAAAGTTATTATGCTGCATAACATTATACATTTTATATATATAACATAACATTATACATTTTAAATTTATAGAATGAATATTTTTGGATTTTTTTGACAGAAGGAGAAGAAGAAGCTGAATGGTTACATGCAGCTGGTTTAGGACAATTAACAGAGGCGTGGAAGGCAGGCAGGGAAATTCAACCTGAGGAATTAGGAGCAGTTTTGCGTCCTCTGTCACGAGCTCAAGCAGAAACTGTGAAACGTCGCGTGAGATCGCTTAATCATACAGTTAAACAATGTTTTAATCAACGCCAACGTGTTCGCAAACCAGATATTAGAGATGTCTTTAAAGATGTAGAGGTATATCGACAAATTAATGGATATTAAAAAATTAAAATACCTTTAATTGATTATATAAATATAAAGCAAGTTAGTTGGGAAATATTATATGTATATGGATAGTTAAATATTCTAAGATTTTAAGGAGTGACTCCTTATACTAAATCAAGATAAAAATTTCCATATAACCATATGATCTATAGTTCTAGAGAAAGATACAAACTGTCCAAGTTAAAGGAAAAATATTTTTTCTAAAAATTTCGAAAATTACTTGAGTTATTTTGATCTTTGAAATATACGCAGATATTTACCAAAATATGTTTTCGAAATTTTTGGAGAAACAAAATTTTTCCGACAACTTGAATGTATCTTTGAAATAATAAGCTGTTTTGAATATATAGTCATATAAAGTTTTCGTTGATTTATTATAAAAAATTAAAGGTTGACAGAAGAAATTATGGAGATTTCAGTCGGATCCGAATTTCTTTTTTTTTCCTGTCTTATGCTTTATTTACAATCTATTCTAAGATAATAAGTAATAATAATAAGTAATTTTTTGACTTGATTAGGAGAAAGGAGGCTGCCTCAATGGCTGCCTTTCTTTCGCTTTTATCTTAATTATTTGTTAAATTATTTGTTAAATTTTTGAATGCATAGCATTTAAAACAAATGGTAAGGTCTATAGATTTGCATCTTTTTAGTCTTTTCACTTCATCTGTTCACTTTTTGAGAGGAGATTCTTTGTTAGTTTATTGGGATGAATGTCTAGTTTTGAATGATATTTTTTATTAAAGTTATGTGTTTCTTCTCTTACTGTATACATGTGGAGAGCTCTGTGAAACACTTTGTTAGTAACGTACCATGGAGCATTGGTAACAATAATTAAAATATTTTTTTTAACAAAAGACTACGAGTCGCAACAAGATGATAGTTGTTAACAATTATATTTAAAAATCATTAAAGTCTAATACATTTAAAAATACAAATGTTTTAACCCTTATCGGGTCATCTTCAATATCGTACAATATTAATCCGTAATTCAACAATTCTACAAAAACTTTCAATCCTCAAAGTATCCACACTATGTTAATTTTTCCAATAATTATAGATAGTATGATAACAAATCAAAAAATGCCTTATTGCAATTGTATAAGTCATTAAGTTGTCATATCGACTTATACAAGTCGATAAACGTTGATTCTCATATATGATCTAAATTTTTGAACAATCAATGTTTATCGATCTGTGTAAGTCGATATGACAATTTAATGACTTATACAGTTGCAATGAGGCACTTTTTTTATTTGTCAAGATATCTGTAATTATTGGAAAAATTAATATGAGATGAATACTTTAAGAATTGAAGGTTTTGTGGAATTGTTAAATTGCGGATTAATATTGTACGACACTGAAGACGACCCGATAAAGGTTGAATTGTTTGTATTTTACATATATAATATTAGATTTTAATAATTTTTAATTGTTAACAACTATCATCTTATTGCGACTCGAAACTTTTATTAAAAAAATTTTTTATTATTTGAATCTTAATTTATATTATTATTTTAATTCTTAAAATCTTAGATTGAAAACGCTGAAACATTTCGATATTAAAGTGTTTGCTGCTCGACCCCCAGAGTTGGATTCCATAAGTTCATACTGGTTTAAGTTTAATTATAGTTTTATAAATTAATAGTTTATTGTCCAATGTTAGTTGTGAGTTCCTGCCCATCAGCCAATATATAGTTTGCTGAGTTAATCCAGTTGTCTTCATTTCATCCATATTTTTTTCTAGTTAGCCTGCGATCCAGATATATTCCTAAATATTTAGAGTCTTCTGCCTGTATATCTGATATGGTGTAAAATGAGAGAGAGGGACCGTCAATCAATAGAAGATGGTCAATCTTTCTCTTTTTCCACTCAACGATATAATGAGAGAGAGAATAAGAAGATTGACTGTTTTCCATGGTTCCTTTTTCTCATTTTTGTCAATCATATTACTTAGATACGATCGAGTAGTTCATTCTCTATGTATTTGCTTCTGACCCACAGAAAAATTGCTATAAATAGTGTAAATGGTGTACACTATATGTGCACTGATAGCACGAATACGACTTCCGTGTTTGCCTCAATTTGGCAGACCAATCACTGATACTCTACTGGCTGTACTCTTATTATAGGTACAATGAGCAAAAATGAGCTTGTACTTCGATGTAATATACACATACGTTGTAGATGAGCGCGCTGCTCATCTTTCATTTCTTGACACACATATTTAGTTTTATTCTTATAAATACATTTTTACAGAATACATTTTTTTTATTTTTTGACTGGAATTCATTATCTCACATCATCATCGATGTTTTAACTTTCTGACGGAGTTATTAATATGCGATATGAAGTTGGCGATCGGCGATCGGAACAACGAGAAAGTTCAAACATTCCGGCCTATTAACCGTATACGAGCAATCTTCTCCGTTCTTTGTGGAATGTTCATCCGTTCATTGCCGATAACGTTACAAAATTGTTCGCATCATCAGGTTAAATCTAATTTTAAATAATATGTTGACTGCACATCTGTATCAAGCGTCTGAAGATGACTCAATTAAAGAAACCAAAACATGTAATGCCCAATTTTTAGAATTCTTATTTTATATAATTAATATATATGTAGATCTTTTATACATTTTCAAGTGATTTACTAACTCTTATGTGCCTTTCACATCTTTTTATTGTTTTTTGTTTTATATTATATTGACTGTACTCACGAATGACGGCACAATTTCGTCGCTCTATATTTTTCACATAAATGAACTTCTTTGCGAAAGATTTCGGTAACTACACAGACTTTTCGCAAAACCTCAGAGCTTTTTCTCAAAACAAGTTGAGCATCAGGCATGAGAGAGCGTGCCATTCTTTCGTTAAGTTTTTGCTTATTTTTTGATATTTATGCGTAATTCGCAACGGCAACAGGGATGGGTACAAATCTGAAAAATTGTCGAAGGACGAAAGAGATAGGCTGCAAGAATAACACAGAAATTAACAAAAATGGATAACAAGTGTATTTTGAGACGCTGAATTACAACTGACTTTCATATGTTAAGTCTGATTTTATATGCATGGCATCTGCGATAAAACAACGATAGAGTCGACATTAATTGCCGATAAGGCAACCACATTAGATCTCAATAAATCTTAGCTCTCTGAAAGATCACACAAGAAAGGTGAATATTTCACATCAACCACAGAATGAAGTTTATCATCGATAAAGAGTCACACACTGACAAAAAAAAAGTTATCAGAATAGATTACATCGGCGCGAATCGGGCAGATCTAGTCCGGATTACAGTTATTCTGATTTCGCAATCAATGAAAGTCTCGACTGACCAATATACAAATAAAATAATATGAAGCGATTGTGGCAAGGGCTCTGTCGGCAAGCAGTATTTCCCTCGAAAAAAAAGGGCGGATGGCGGATTCAGGTGGATGGCACGTGGTCCATAATTCGCTAACTCACATGGCCATTAAATCGGCCGCTAGAAACTTCTCGAGAGTCTTAACGTGCGATCAACCTGATGGAATCTCGTAATCGGCAGCTTTACATAATACTCGTTTCATTCAATACTTTTCGTATCCCCCGGTATCCTTGAAACGACAATCCTAGGTTTTGCTCTCGATTAATCCTGGGAGATTATGCGTCCTCTCACAATTTTCGTTGACTCGGCCACGGTACGAGTGCCGGCTGAGAATTTTCCGTGGATTCACGCAGGCCGTTCGGTCCTCCTCTAATCACGCTGATTAACCTTTATCAGTTACGCGATCCCGCGAATCATCCTCGTGGGCCACAAATTCTTGCGCTTTAGCGCGCAATATAATTTGAAGAGATCCTCCAATATCGCCCGCAACCCTTGGGTTATTCGGGCTGGCTTGGAGAATCCGGAGAAGCTCCGTGTCGGAGTGTTTTTATCTCCGACATAATATCCTCAGTCACCTCCATGAAGCTTCCTCCTTCCATAGTTTTTCCTATAATTTGCGTGCGATACAGCAAAGCTTAGAATGTTACAAGAAATGTACGAAATCATACAATTTGCATATTCGGGCTCTCGGCTGGAGCAGCTCCCAGTCTATTATCATACCTTCGTCCTCTGAGTAGTCTTTCTTTTTCCGTTAGTAGGTGAAACAAGATTACAAAAACAATAATTCAGCCATCGAACACAGTCCGTTGATGATACTTATTGAAAATAAGTGAAAAAATAGTTCTTTCTTTTTAAAATGCCCGATTGATAATCTCGTTACTTTATGGCAGCACCTATATTTGTAATGTAATTGATTTTTTTACGTTTCTGTAATTGATCAATCTTTTTCACTCTCTCTTCAATTTTTGTAATCTTAAATTAAAAATTCTCTCTCTGTTCCAAGAATCAGAAATATATCTTTTTCTTTCGTTATTATTAATTAAGGAAAATCATTGATTCACCCTAATATTCGCAAACTTGCCTCAAGTACTTTACACTAGATCTAAATGCAAGACTAAAAAAATAATTTGTCAACAAATAAATTAATTAAGCGAATGATTAGTGCACGCTCGCATGTGCAGTCGCACGTGAGCCGAGAGGACGCAACATCCCTCGCAAACGACTCGCGATAATAACGAACAAAAATTTTCACATCGCAGTATGTACAATAGTAGGTGATTGATAAATTTTTTCCCATATATTACAAATTGTAATGTAATGCGTGATTGAAAATTCTTCAACACGTCAAGTTTTTGAAAAAAATTGGATTTAAAAAAATTCGTTTCTTTGCCTTTTTAAGTTATTAAAAAAAAATAGAACGTTATAGAAATTCTAATATTAGCTCGAATAAAAGTTTTAAGTACAAAAAATTTTGTACTTAAAAGTAATTTTAAGTACAAAAAATCCAGAGATGTGTGGGAATATATATAAATAATTAAAAAATGACAATAAAGATTAGCGAAAAAACTTAATTTATTTTACTTGTTAGATGTTTATTAGCATCAAGAATTATTAAATTACTTCAATTTAATAAGTAATGTTACTACTTTGATTCTGATCATGTTTGATGACCGTTTCAAGACCGAAAAAGATTTGGCAATATATAAATATGCAGAATCAGATAGTATATATCAAATAGTATAAATTTATACAAGAAATATTTAAGCATTAAGATTTTTCTTTGATATAACACTTTTTGTCTTTAATTACATTTATTTTAATTGATCTAAATTTGTATCATTTATTATCAACAAATTTATTATCAACAAATTTATTATCAACAAATTCTTAAAATTGTCATTAAAAAGCATGAAAAATAGAGATTAGGAGACCGAATTAGGCTTTCAGAAAATATGACCAAAATCAGATTTCTGAATTAGTATTGGTATTTGGTAGGTACTTGGTAGGTAGTGTTCTAATAATAAAATTCCTCTCATATACGCTCACACACTATTACGCATAATATATTTTTTATATACTTCTGTGTACGTACGTACGTGCGTATGCGTGCGTGCGTGCTTGCGATAAATAAGATATATTTTATATAAATTGTAAATATATTTATTTATAGGTCTCTAGCACAGGTACACGATCACGTAGTGCCACACCTGATTCTTTAGATTCAATTCGAGACGCTACATCAGAAAATGCATCACCTCCTTCACCTCCAATAGTCAATGTGATCGAAGATGCGCATCAAAAGTAAGTTTATTTTATTGTAATTAACATACATGCTATTGTGATGAAATTTATTTCTGATTATTAAAACGCTGATATTCCAAGTTTTGTTTCTACATTCCACCGTACGTCAAATGAAAGAAAAACAACAGTTCGTAGAACATTAAATGTTCCCCAAACAGTTGTCAATTTTGTGCCCACTTCTATGCCCGTGCAAGAAATTTTTAGAAGAGCCGGAAATTGGTCGAGAGGGGATGTCGCAAATGATTCTGGTATTACTGCCTTTGCATTTATACGTAATAATTTCTAGATTATTAGTAGTTTTACTTTGAAAAACTAAGATATTACATATTATCACACAGAAGGAATTCAGTTGACCGGCTACCACAGATTGGGAACAATACACATTGCCAGGCCACTTCAGAGAAATAACAATTGTGGTCTTAATGATGTAGCAAATTTAGATACTGAATCAGTTAGAAAATTGGCTGGGTCAAAGGAATCAACTCTTCGGTATTTTTAAGAAAATTGAATAATTGTTTTTAATTGTTATTGAAATATTTGATAATTATTTACATTAGAGGACTCCCACCAATGACCTTGACCTTGATATATGTTATCAAGGTCATGATTTTGAGTGACTATCAACAAGTTTTAGCCGTCGCTCGTTATTTGTTAAAAGATTATTAACAGTCAAAGTAATTATTTCTTTGTTTTGAAAAGTCAGATAACTCTCTAGGCTGGGAGAAAGGTATGGGTGAACCGAGATTAAGGGAATACGCATTTCTATGCGAAGCGAGATCTATTCTATTTTCCTTTTGCCTAGAGTACACATGAAGGGAGGTCCACCCTATGCAAAGCGATGGCCAATGGCTACCGAAAACTAAAATATGAGTTGAGTTAGGTTAGGTTATATTTCTTGGGAGCAGTGCCGCCTCTCGTAGAATAGGGTGGACTTCTCTTTGCGTGGAAAGTCAGATGCTCCTTGGTCGGAGGGGAAGTAGGGTGAAATTCGCTTTGTGTGCAAAGTATATTTTAAAGCGAAAAATTTCTGTTTTATGTAATAGAAATGAGACATCATTTTCCACATTCTTTTTGTAATAACTTTTTATCGAATAACGAGTGACGACTAAAATTGGAGGGCACTCAGGGACTTTGGCAATATATGTCAAGGTCAAGGTTATTAGAGAGGATTCCCTAATGTAAATAATTATCAAATATTTTTTCTAATTGTCATCTTATATTTAAGACGGAGTTCAGGAAATCATGTGACAGTAACACGAAGTCATAGCAGTTTATATGGCTTAACTAGACCAGCGGATGGAAACTTAATAGCTCATTCATTAAGTCGTACATCGTCACACGGTCATCTTAGTTTCGAGGAGATGTGCAAAACTAACGAAGCGAAATCTCAAATGTGGTCTGCTGACAATCTTATTACCAATGACGATTACGCTCGGCAAGATATAGAATTGTTATCGCAACGAGATTTTATGAGGTTACAGCCTCTTTTATGGCTCGAGCTAACGGCGATTTTTGATAAATATAATATACCGCTTTCGAGACGAAAACCCAATAAGCGACGAAGGAAAGGTACATAAAATAATTATATTCGTATGCACTTTCTTATGATTTTTTGTGATGTACGTATACATATTTGTAGCTGGAAATTTGTTTGGCGTTTCTTTATCGACATTATTACTCAGGGACAGTCAATTAACAAGTGAAGAAAATAACATACCACTAGTTTTTCAAAAAATCCTTAATGAATTGACAAAACGTGGAGTAAAAGAAGAAGGTATACTTCGTGTTGGAGGCCATAAGCAAAAAGTAAGTATAATTATTGATTAATTCTTTACTGCAGAGATCCTATGGGACCTATATTTTTGCAGTTTTTCTGAGTATTTTATGTATTTTATAATTCGTTTGTTTTGATTACATTTGATACTAGATTTCTGAGATGTATACATATGTATATGTATATATATATAAATGTGAACATTAATAAGATTCGAATTAGAATCGTTTTATGTAAGTACGTCACCTAAATATGAGAAGCACCATTTGACAATCAAAGTTAAATATTGATTTAATACATGTATGTATTCTTATTTAAATGAATTTTAGAAATATGATTATCGTGCCGTTTATTGTTGGACTTTCAACGCAATCCATCTAAAATATTAATAATTCCCCTAAATTTAATCTTACAAACTATAATAAACTTATTGCAAAAAATATTACCTCGGTCAAGAATCGAATCCGGATCTTTAGCAATATACATATCGGTTATTGCGAGAAATATTGCTAAGGTCTCGGTAATCTAAAGGATTAGGACGCTCATATGCTAGAAATCCGAACTCGATTCCCGGCCAAGATAATATTTTTCACAACATATTTGTTACAGTTTTTGAAGATTAAATTTGGGGAGATTATAATTAATGTTTCAGATGAATTGCATTGAAAGTCTGACAGTAACGGGTTCGCAATCATATAATATTTTTGAAATAAATTCATTTAAATAAGAATATGTATATATATTAGTTTAATAATAAATGAAAATTTTTGCGCTAATATTTTTAAAATCGCTAATTTCAAATGCAATCTGCATTCAAAATTTAGAAATTTAAAATAGTAGATGTGGGTTTCAATGTGGGTTTAGAATAAATAAAAATTTGGAAAATTTTTTATTTATTGTTAACTAAATTATTATATTTGTTGTATATTTATATTTAAGGCTCTTGAATACTCAGCCAGCGACACAGAATCAGATGGCGGCTTGGCGAAATATGGCGAAATCGGTAGCCACAAACATAAGCTGCTCGAGCCCATGTACATGGGCATGTGTGTTATAGCGCTTCGCCACGAAATGGCTGAACTTATAAGCGTGGAAAAGTGATATTTTGACGACGAAATTTGTACTGCATGCCATTTCGTTATTATTTGTTTAATTGTAAAAATGTGATTTGTCTCGTACTTATGAAAGTTCTAAAAATGGCAACTATAAGTCCTGGAATTTTATACGTATATTTTACTTGTTCCAACAGCTGTTAAACTGTGTGTTTCTACCCGAATTTACCTCACTTGTTACTGCTCACTTTATCTACCTTTTACTAACTATCAAGGGAGGAAAAGGCAGTTTTTGCCCATTTTTATAAATATTTTAAAGCGATCTTGTCATTTAGATTTTCAAATTGTCTTTATTTACAAATAAAAATTTTACAAATGGCATGCAGTGTAAATCAACGTATATTTCTCGCCTATGACGTCACAATTCCAACCACGTTACAATTCAACCACGACTATAGTTGTGTTCCAAAATGCCAGTGCTGAAAATATATAACACGCAAACTGTAGATTTTCAGCGCTGGCAGTAAATTTAGAACACAGCCTATTCAGGAGCCTTAAGACTTTTTTTTACATTTTTGTGATTAGTTGTGGTTATGTTTTTCGTTAAAAAATAGCAAGAGCTTCTTTTAAATTGGAATTATCATTTCAGATTTTCAAATTTGCACTGTAGGTTAAAATCAAAAGCTTACGTATAAAATTTTAGTCATGTTTAAATTATAATTAATGTTTTCATTTTGTCATACTAGATCTGCCACTTTGACTTTTTAAATTGCGACTCTTTAAATTTACAATCAACGGTCTCAAAAATTTTTATGTATTAACCCAGATAGCCAAGTCTGTAGAAAGCAGATTTTTTTAACAACTGCTACACACTATACCAACGAAATAACAATAGATTTGTTACAGAATTAGATATAATAATTGACAGACTGCTAGAAAAACCGTAACAGAATTTGCAAGAAGTAAATGACAGACTGGAGAAAGAAATAGAACAGATTTGTGGTATAGTGTCTATTAGAAATCAAGCAGATCCTCTCGATATCACTTAGCACTATCAGCAGAAATGAATAGAGCCTGTTCTGACACGATTTGACAGCACATTGTTGATAGAAATTGATAAATGATAATTGATTGTAAACAGATTGTTTCAGAATCTGCTGGGTTTCTGCGTCATTTTTGCTGACAATTTAAGGTCAGATAAGATCGACAGGATCTGCTCAGCTTTTGCCAACAATTTGTCTTTACATTATGTCAGGCGATGTTAACAGAACACAAGCCTAATGCAGACGCAGTTGATGGTAGACTGCTGTCATTTTCTGCTCGAATCTGTTGACAGCTAGAATCTGTTGATTGCTAGAAGACTGCAGACATTTTGCTATCTGGGAAGATTCATAAAAAATATGCTTAAAACAGTTTTGCAACAAAGGGTTAAAGTAATTGTTTATTTGTTTGTATGTTACTTAATTATTTATATATTATTAAAGTTAAGCTTAAAACTAATTATTTAGGTGGAAATAATTTGTACGGAACTAGAAACAGATTTTTATTGTAAACCAAAGGAGATGGACAAGTTGTTTAAACGTACTCCGTGTCACGATTTATCAGCCGTTCTGAAAAAATTATTACGAGATTTACCGCAACCTCTTTTTACTATCGAATTGATTGATGCTTTTTATCAAAGTCATGGTTAGTAAATTATATATGTGACGTAATACTTTACATATAAATATATGTTATAAGGATACGAAAAAATCATTTTATAGGTGTCAAGAATCCTAATGACTTGGTGTATTCTCTTAATTTATTGGTGCTGTTGCTACCTGTCGAGCATCGGTGTACTTTAGAAGCATTGTTAAATTTTCTGAAGTTGATCATCGAAAATCAGACATCGAATAAAATGTCAATACATAACGTGGCGATGATAGTGGCACCATCACTTTTTCCACCCCGATATGTTCATCCTCAAGACCATACCGATTTAACCGCTCAGGTTAACATGGCTGCTATATGCTGTCGAGTAACGGAAGCTCTGCTTAACAATGTCGAAAAGTTATGGTACGTTCCGATGGAGCTTATGAATCAATTACGAAGACAGTCTGAAGTAGAAAGATATCGCAAATACAAGAAAAAATATTATTAATTATAATTAAATAACTTGGATTATATATTATCACATGTACATAATTTCAAACTGTTTTATATTAAAAAGTCATGCTCAGTCAGGAAGTAAAAAAAATATGTGACTTTTTGATAATATTTTTTGCAAAAATTACAAAACTTTAAAAAAATCTGTACATGTAAAAGAATATATATTTATGAATTGAACATATTTTTTTATTAAAAAATATTTATAAAAAAGATACAGCTATTTTCTTGAAGGTCTAAAAAAATCATTTTGCGTTGATCACTGTTGCTCAGATCTGGATTAGAAATAAAAAATTCGAAAAGATTTGTTTAATATATTAAATTATCTAGTCCTTGAACGAACAATTCTTCGAAATATTTATTTGGGATAAAATGGCGAACATTAAGAGTCAAAGTTCCGATTTTTTTTTAAATAAAAATATTGCTCAATATAAATATATTTTTCATAAAAAAAAAACTATAGCATAAAAAATCCTTCGTTTAAAAACTAGTTTTATATATTTAAAATAAATCTGCAAAGTTTGAAAGAAATCGACGTAATAGTTCTCGAAATATTTTGATCACCGATTTTGAAAATGCGATTTTGAAAAAAACGCGTTTAAAGTTTCGAAAGAGATATACACTTAAATAAAATATTCATTTCTTAATACTTACAAAAAGTCATCTATTTCAGGCCTATTAAAACAGATTATAGCCTCCAAAATACATGATTCACAAAAGTTAGAAAAGGACGGCTTTTGTCCAGCACTCAATTCTCGCATTATACCTATTCTTAACATCGAACACAGTATACTTTGAACGCCTATAACTCCATTAATTTTAATCAGTTTAATTTGAAACTTTCAGAGAATATTTTCCAAATGTTGTACTTACAGAAAATGTCAAAATCCATAAATCGATTTTTTTTTAAGTTTTTGACTGAGCACGATTCCCTTAATGCATAAGATGTACATTAACAGATTAAACATTGGAATTAATTTAAGTGATTTTTAAAATATCTTTATATATAATATTTTAAATAATAATAATTCTCCCTTCCTATGTTATAAGTGCCTATATACATATTACAAGATATACAGTATTTTGTTTTTTTGTATAAATTTTAAGATATATATTTAAGATATAATTAATATTACTTTAACAATTTTTAACTCTTATTAGTTTATTATCACATTCATTTTTCATGACTATTATTATTTTATTATCGTATATTATAATTATTATAATTTTATCATCATAATTTTATTATCATATATTTATGTTTACCAAATTGCACATAATAATAAATATATTTAGAGCAATATATTATATGCAATAATTTATCGTAGAGATAGATTCTTTTTTGGCAGATTAAAAATTAAATACAGCTTTTACAAGAACGAATTATTTATTTATAATACACAGAAATTGAGAAATTTTATTTCACAATCAATTAATAATCTTATATTCCAAAAATTGATTTTTGTATTATAATTACATAAAATATTAATTTATATTATAAAGAATGTTTATGTTCTTGAGTTGTATCTATACATATACATTTGTTTTTTTTATGTACAATATTTATTATTATTATTATGTTTGATTTATAAAAAACAATATAACAAATTGAAATACCTATGCGATAATATATTTATGTATTATATAATTGTGTAATACAAAACAAGAAATGACATTTCGGATATTATATAACATTAAATTTGATAATTTATTACAATATTGTTAGTTTCAATCTATGTAACATCGATTGACATCATTTTGGCCTTAAAGTAAATGAAGTTGTTTATAGTAGATTTTAATGCGCTGATCACGAATATGACCTTGAAAATGTCCTACCTTAAGTTTTTAAGATGTATATTTTGAAGATGTAAAAAATTAGATATTTTGTCATTTTCAATCAACAAAATGTTTAACAATTTTTTTCAGCGTGCAGGCACAAGTTACATTAAAGTTTTAAATAAGGAACTTAATAAGAACTCTCAAAATTCGAAGTATTAGGGCAAAAGTAAGGCAAATGAGAATACGGCGCGGTCTTGGTACACAAATTCAACATATAATTTATAAAAATTAAACATAAATATATTTAGCTTGCTTAAAAAACTCGAACATTTTTTCGGCCACATTTGATACCATTTTCAGTGATACAGTTTCAAAATGGATACTTAGCGATATAAATAGTTTAAAAATTGATTGAATCTATTATACTCCTGCATAACAGGCGAATCCTCGCTCAATTCTTCAATGTGGTTCCATGCCAGTGATGATTTTAAAAAGAAATCTAAGAAGCTTGAATCGCATAAAGTTGTTAACAATGCCAAGGTCGTTATGATATAAAAATAAATAGCAAGAATACAAAGATACAAATATAAACAAAAAAAGAAAGTTTAAGGCTTATAAATATGTGAAATACAGAAATTGATGAGTAATATACTTAAAACTCATATCTCAGCAAACGAGAATGGATTGAAATAAATTGAAATGGATTCAGATTTTCAGAAATATTGATTCACGAATGTTAAAATGAATGCTTTTCAATCCTGCATTTTTATTCATTTATAGGAATTGCAGGAAGCATATCTCTATACTTTTCAATCTAAAAATAATGTTAGCTTTTCTGTGCACAACACACACACACACACACACACACACACACATTGTGAATACTGTTCAATTCAAAATTTTGAGAAAATGTAGTTTTTGAATCCAATTGCATCCAATTGAATCTAATTGTATCCAATTGAATCCAATGAAATCTAAAAAAAGTATTCGCTATTTAAAATACGCATTCAGATAGAAAAAAATTTCAATCCATTTTAATCCATTCTCATTTAGTGGGATGCCTAAGGTTTTATAATTTACTAAGAATATCAATATAAGCATGATTTAAATAATCGGTGCCAGACTGGAAGTTTGAATTATTATTTTGTAATTTTATAAAAATCATTTCATGTGATGTTTGATGTTATTCCTGTCAGGCTCATGAAGTCATGGATCAAACAACAAAATATTATTATGAAAAATAAGGTCAGAATCCTTAAATTTTATATCTCTCATAATATTATTCCATATCTAAATTTTATATATGAATTTAAAATTTGAAGCACATTTTGATATTAAAATTAAGTTGGAATTGAATGATGTTTATAGGACTGTCAATCATTCTCAACATCAAATCTTACATCTTGTGAGAGATCCCACAAAAACTCTCGCTAGTAATGTTTATATTTTACTCACGAGGTGGCTGAATCAGGAATTTATTATTAATTATATTGCTTATAGAAAGATTTATTGCTGGGATGGAAACTTGCCGAGATTTTATGAAGTAATTAAGGATCAATTTTACCTTTTAAGAATCGTTATCTTATCTATATTGACAGTCTATTATATTTTTTGGCTATTTTTCTTCATATCCTTATTCACAATAACACAACTAAAATTGCTAATCAAGTGAAAGACAGCTTTGAAATAATTGAAATAATAATAAGTTAGCTGACATAAATATCGATATAAATTACTATTTAATCTCTTTGGATGTGATTTCGCTCTTTATAAATGTATCAATTGAGTTAATATTGAACAGCATTTATAATAGATGGTTGGATATTTTAAGAGATTGTAATATTCTTAAAAATGAATTTGTAATTGCTTGAATTTGTAATTGGTTTTAACTCAATTTCGATTAGTTTTAAACTCAACTTTTTTCTTATTTAATGATAATATTATGTAATACAAACAAATCATTGGTTTACCTATTTCCTCTATCTCTAGTGATTGCAGATTTAGTTTTACAGGATTTGGAGATTAGAGCTTCAGAAACTTTGAAATTCTTAATTCCGTTTTATGTCAGATATATTGACGATATTATCTGTTCCTTCGAATATGACTAATGAGATTCTTAATATTTTTAATTCATTTTATCCGAGATTTCAATTTATTATTGAGATCGGTCTTTCCTTAATGTTTCAACAATTTTAACAACAATAACTTTCTAAAATTTGATTGGTTTCATAAACTCATTTTTCGGGGAATATCTTAACTATTTGTTTTCATATCCAATTTTGCAAAAGAGAGGAATTATCGTTAAAATGATTGACAGGACCTTCTTTTGTCACATGAAATTCCATTGCAGGAATCAATTTTATTATCGAGATGTTATTAAGTAATGACTATCCCCTGGATTTCATTTTTAAGACAATTAATTTACGTTTAAAATCACTCTGTTACAAACAAACTTTGAAACAGAATAAAGTTACCAATTCTATGATTAAGATGAATGACAATCTTAGATTGCCATCTCTTACATTAATCGGAAAAATTTAGGAATATCACGAGTGATTAAATGTTAGATTATATTTTATAGTCTTAGAAAACTGAGTAAATTTATGATTGATAAAAAGTCTTTAAGAGAGCCGACGCAGGGTGTAAATAAATTTTATTAATATTTAAACTAATATATGATAAACGTTTTAGATCGGTTAGGGTCCTCTTTAGTAATTATCGTTAAAATTGAAGTACCATAAAATATTATAAAGAATTAATTTGGTAAGATTTCTACATTACAATACACGATACATGTGATTATGGAATTACAAAAATTATTTGATCATCAGATGTGCATAATATTTAACGTGAATTGACAGAGCGCGTCCATCCAATTTCTACGTAATTATGTTCATTAAACTTCTAAATTTACTATAGTGATTATTAAGTAATTAAAGTTTGAATCATAATATAAATGGTGCAATACATAGTTAAGCACTTACATAAATCTCATGAATGGACGTATCTTGTCGTATACTATTGATATAATAATCATGGTTCAAATGAGAACAAATGCCCAAGACAATAATAAATAAATAAATTCTAAACGATAACTTTTGTCTAAGCGTGGGAAGCGTCAAGTCTTTGAAATTAAAAAAACATATAAGGATCTAAAAATTCTGTGTCATTTTTTAAATTCAAACTATTTTTACTTATGTATATGAATTGTTTCTGATAATAGTCGTTTATTTAAAATATTTCCTTTGTCCAAAATTTTTATATCCCAGTCCCAAAATTCATGTAATATTTGCAATCTGTGTTTGGTAATCACCGAGTGAAATGTTCCAATTTATGTGATTTTTATGCTCGCTAAATTTAATTTTTTACCTGCTCGTTTGGCCCACATATGATGCATCGCAATTCTTACAATCTGTTCGGTATACCGCATCAGGATGTTTGTCTTTACTTTTATAAATTTATCTTGTTAAAATATAACGCCATACGTATCGTGAAGTTGCCCTTAAATAAGTTCTTAATTTTTTCTGACAAAAAAAGGGATTCAACTGTCCATTAAACTTAAATTTACTATAGTTAAGCACTTACTTGACTGAATCTCATGGATGGACGTGTCTTGCATTGTATTTGGTACAGTAGTCACAGTTCAAGTGAAAACATATTCTAAGACAATAATAAATAAATAAACAATACATTATAGGATCGTATATATATGTGTGACACAAACTATAGAAATCAAAACCTTAAACGGTCTAGATCTTAAATACTATATGATTCTTGTGAATTTATATACTACGTATATAGTACATACTATGTATGTAGTCCTTAGAAACGCGCGCCGAAATCATTTTTTGATCTTGAAACGCTAATTCTACTAAACTACCGCAGTCACGCATCACGAGTTAAATTGATTTAACAAATTTTCGCATCTTCAAAACGATCTTAATAATGTTGAATGACATATTAAAATCTGTAAATAATTAATTCTTATTGCGAAAAATATTACCTCGGCCGGGAGTCAAATGAGAGTCCAGATCTCTTGCATTCCGTACGAACGTCCTAAACTTTTAGCACGGAATAATAAGGAGATCAAATTCAAGCGGCTAGTCACGAAAAAAGTAGGTGTAGGAAAACTCATGGAAAATCCGGCAGATATGATTTTAATACCATCACGCCTTATAAGAAAAGTTGGAAATATTGACTGTCACGTGATATGTATGTATCTAATATATATATATATATATATATATATATATATATATATATATACTTGACTTGTTTTTTAATTTTGATTTCTTTTTATAATAAAAAAGATTATTTTGCGAATTCAACCATGTGATAAAATAATTTTCCAAAATATCATTTTTGAGAAATAATTAAAAACATCTCTATATACTCCTTCACACAGCACGTTCGTGATGCTGCGTATTTTCATATAATAGGAAGTAACGGTGTAAACATATTTACTTCTGGAATTCTGCAGACGTCTAGTCATAGAAATTTTTATCGCGTACGACTAGATTTACGTAACGTCTAGATGAGAACATTCAAGATCGAAAGTCGTGTATGTAATTATAAGACAAAAAGTATAGAGTACATTTATATGAATTATATTTGCTTTATGTACAAATTGAATTAATATCTTACAAAATCGTATTTCTTTAGTGCTGTGTTGCTTTTTTAATTTAAAACCAACAAGAAAAATTAGATCATAGATAAAAGAATTATAGAGAAACGATTGAACGTAATAAAGGAGGAGAGAATATGTGGGAGTTGTTCATAATGAGTAGCAGTATAAAACTGTGGCTACGTGAATATTATGGTCAGTACAATGTGAAATCGTAACATCGTGTACCAATGTATCAGTTACTACGATTTTGTGAGTATATTTAAAAAATTTAATATTCATATTTCCCGTATATTTATATTTTTAGCTTATAAAAAAACATAATATATTATATGAAATTCTTATTTATCGTATTTTTTTTACAGTACTAAACAGAAAAGTCTTTTGTTATTACTTTTGTGAGAAAACTCTTAATAGTTACCATACATTGCATACAAACGTTTATATATCGCATGTATTATTGGATTTCTTACGGAGAAGAAAGATTTAAAAAGGTACAATAAATATTATACAATATATACTTGTCATTTTAAGATTAATTGTAAATGAAAATTTATCTTTAATACAATAAATAATACAGTATAAATACACAATGAAGCGTTACTATTGTTTGGATACAATTACAATTTTTATTTAATAAAATACATCTATAATTTATTATTTATAATTTTTAAGGAATAAAATGCAGTTGAATTCGAAAAACGTGATAATGCTGCTATATATTGCTGTTTCTTTTCAAAATTTGTCTGAAAGTCCTATTATGAATACCGAGAGAAAATAGAAAATGTACTACAAGGAATACATGAGGATTAATTTGAAATTAAACAGGAAAAATCCATTGATTTCGAAGATTCTTTTAATATTCCGGAAGTAGAATTAATTGAATAAGAGTTGAATGAACAAGAAAGAGAAGAATAAGAGAATAACGAAACACAAGAAAAATGATGAAAGAAAGAATGATATGTGAAAATGAGATACTGATCAAATATAAAAGGAGAGGAATTTTGGACCTGATGTTATGACAAAACCAAAGTTGCTTAACACAGTAAAACATAAATTTCGGAAAGTAACATCACTATGCCAGTTATGAAAATGAAAAGAGATAAATAGTGATGGAAGTAGATAAGATAAAGGAAATTCATACACATTAGAAAAATTCCAAGAGGTTCTGGAAAAAGAACTATTCATGATATCGATATTACTCGATGGATCCTCAAAGCGCAAGAAAATATAAACAGGAATTGCAGCTTCCTTAATAGATAAGAAAATTTAAAAGGCTACACAGAATTGTATCCCGAAAAATCACAAAAAATTATTCAAATCAAAAGAGCATCTAGTAGCACAAGATAATAAATTTGTCGAGAATATTAAATATTATATAACTCGTTGTAGATTTGAAAATATATATAATTCTGATCAAAGTGAATTCCAATTAGAATTACATGCTAATCGTTTGAAATTGAAAGCACAAAAAAGATGGAATGTGCAGTATAGTCAGTTTCAGCAGCTATACATAGCTATATCATTTAATCAACAATTTCAGGCGATGGTAGATTATTATTTCTTCTTTTTATTATTCTAAAAGAATCGATTAGAACAATCAGTCCGAGAGGAGAAGAAACAATTTAAAGAAAATAATATTTATGTTTTAGCTCGAATCTGGTCATTAGACTCTTGTCTCGCAGATATCCGCACAGAGGCAAATACCCCGAGTTGAATGCACCTTTTTTTGTTGCTTCGGAATATGAGTCCCGCAGGAACGTTATAACACTTGTTTCTAACGAGCAATGTAATCATCGATCCAAATTTCGAGTCAAGGAATCTAATCCTTATAACTTGGGACTGAACCACGATCTCTGAAAAGCAAGGTGGTAAGGATTACGAGGTCTTAGGTTTTCAAATTAAGAGAAAGAGATATTTAAAATTACTAAACATTGTTTATTATTAATACAAACTATAGAAATCAAACCCTTAAACGATCTAGCTGGATTAATGCTTGTATGATTCTTATGTGAATTTATATACTACGCGCACCGAAATCATTTTTCGATCTTGAACGTTAACTCTACTAAATATACTGTTGAATGACACATCATTAAGAAGTTTCGAAGATGCGATTAAACATCAAAATTTTTTAAATTGCTAGTCAATTTAACTCGTAGTCATTTTACTGCAGTAGTTTAGTAGAGTTAGCGTTTCAAGACCGAAAAATGATTTCGGCGCGCGTTTCTAGGAACTACATACGTAGTATTTATATAAATTTATACAAGAATTATACAAGCATTAAGATCCAGCTAAATCGTTTAAGGCTTTGATTTTTATAGTTTTTGTTATCATATATACGATCCTATAATATATTATATTATCTATTATTAATAGTTTATTATTAATTATTAATAATCTATTATTAATTTATTAGTCTATTGAACGCATTACAAGTTTCAATTTAAGATAATTACAAATAATATAGAAAAAAGATTACAAATTAACGCAATTATTATTTTAACTAATTTACATACTAATTAATACAATTACAATAAAAAAAAGAATTTACAAATTAGTAAAAGCATTATAACTAATTTACATATTATCGCCAGAAAATAAAATTACAGAGCGAACAGTACTGACTGGTTTTAAGCTATCTCATGTATAATAGCGGAGGAAAGAGGAAACAGGTTATAAAAGAATTCCGGAACTAATATAAGTAGGGATAGGCGGAACTCGGAAGGAACACAGGAATGAGCGAGTAAGGAAGTTGATAGCAAGTAATAGCAAGTCTAATTCCGTGGAGATCGAAATAATTGAGCCCGATCGTAAAAGAGGATGCCTTCAGGAGGAGGAGCGCGATTTGATAGAGCGGAAATTGTCTTACGAATGACTCAAATGAGTCACTCTCTTGTATGGAAAGTCTTGGTGGTGGAGGAGGAATTTCCTCTTGGAATTCCACGTTATTCGTGAAGCTTGCCGGAGATTGAGTTTCTCTAGGGGAAACTGGGATTAAGATAACAGATGAATCAGGTATGGATGGAAGGGTGTCTGGGAAAACTCGCAAAGGCAAGACGTTTGACAATGCGGAGGAACCAGATACTGGGATAGAAGATGGGGAAGTGAACGAGAAGGTGAACGAGAAGTATTGAGAAGCTACTATATAGGCAACGGCGAACCGGGGATTCATTGGTGCCGGCGAAGCCGGTAGTAGTGAAGATGGACGAACGATCTCAGCAGGATCTGCTGGATTCTAAGAGTTGTTCGCGTTCTATAGATATTCCATGTATGCCTCGTCCAGGAATCTATGTGCTTCCAAGTAAGCCCGACGCCTGAAACCAATCTATGAACGGGCAGTTCTTGAGCGTGGCACTACGTTTGTTAGATACATTAAATTGAACTCGCAGAGAATATAAAGGAAAAAAGGGACTTATGCTTCGGTGGATCTTGTCTCCTGACTGTTTGGTGGCCTTCTCTTCTTGAAATGAATGTCAGCCCGATCTCAGTGGGACTCAATGAGGTCTTGGATCTTTGATTGTGTTTTCGGTTTTAGAATTATATATTGCTAGACTGTGCGTAACTGATTGACTGATTGAATACTAATAAAATAATGAACGATTGATAACTATAACTGAATGAGCAAGTATAACTGAATGAGCAAAGTAGAATAAGAAAACGAGTCTTGCGGTGCCACAGTTTATATAAGAGTCCTTTGGAAGGTTCTTTGAGATGTGTTTAGTTGGAAAATCGAAGATTCGGATTTTTCTACTCTTGGTAGAAAATTCATTTATTATTGGAGATCTACTTCTAAAATTGCTCCGCCCGTATTACAAGCTTTAATTTCTTCAGAATTTATTGGTGATACGTCATCACTTTCTCTAAGAGTTTCGGATTTATAGTCTATTGCCGGGTTTAGTTTAATCCTCTCCATTTTTGAAGAGAAGGGTCTTACTCATTGTCCTTTCCAATTTGATGATTTACTCGAATTTTCTTATTTCTTTTTTTTCAATCTCCAGTTTTTTTTTATTATTTAACATGCGTTCTCTCGTTTAGACAGTATTTGCCTAAATTTTATGATCGACAATCTAGAAAAGAAACAAAAAATTAAAAACTATGCTTGTCATCCTGCATTTATTTTATCACTTCCTGTTGTTGACGAGAAAATGCTTTTCAACTTTTATGTGTTTGGAAATATAAGTTTTTATTTACACAGGATCCCTGATCCGCATTTAGATTTTGTATTTACTAAAATTGATCATGTTTAAACAGAATTTTCTCTACATAACTTATAAATTTTATTGCCTTGGATCAGGCGATTCTGGATATCCATGTTTTTGCTAATCTTTTCAATATCGCTGGAAAGGTTTCTAACGACGTGTTTCTATTGATCGTTAAATATTGTCATGCTCGCCAACCATTAACTCGCCGAGCGTTAATGCTCGAGTTTTTGTTCGCGCTTTATCCTAACGATTATTTTGTCGAATGTTCGCGAAACGAAGAAATCATGGAGTCCATTGGATGTAACAGGAAATTAAACTTCATTCGAGATATTTCATTTTAAAATTGCAATCGTTAACACATTTTCAATTTTCTTCGTCATGATTCCAAAATTTGTTTAAAAATGCTTGGTACAAAAGCGGTTATATAGATATTAAATCAAAACAATTTAAAATTCCTGTAGATTTTTGTTTCAAAAAATGTTCTAAAGCAACATACATATTTGTGGCGGTATTGCTATGATTACTTGTGCACGATGCAAGAAATTTCTTTGCATACAGCATTTTTTTCACAATCATCTTTGTTATGAGTTTAAACCATAAAATTTACATTAATCTAATTTACTTTATTTAATGTTACCTTATTATATGATTACGAGGGTCGTTTGAAAAATTTTGAACCTTAACATGAAAATGGCGTTACTCTTCAAAACTATTCTGGTACTACAATTGTACATGTTTTGCAAGATACTTGTGAAAATTGTAGCCATTTCACTCAGTTGTTGTTTGACAGTTACTTGTACCGATGTCAGTGTTTTTGTGAAAAAATGAAAAAATCGAATATTGACGATCACTATAACAAAAATTTATGAATTGTGGTTTGAATTAATTAACTACTCACCATATTTATCAGATCTGATCTCCAACGACTTCTTTCTGTTTTCTAGGCTCAAAGTTAGGCTCGGAGGACACAGATTTTTTATTAAATACATCGACTGGAATGACTCTCAAACAATAACTGAGCGTCTAAAATGACTACAATTTTCACAGATATCTTGCAAAATATGTACGATTGTAGTACTAGAATGATTTTGACGAGTAATACATATTGAGGCTCAAAATTTTTCAAACTCTTATATATTATTATATAATGTAATATGATTTCTGAAAATGATGAATGCTTTGATGTAATAAAAAATAATGTAATTAAATAAAATAGATAAATAAAAATAATTAAATAAAAATACATATATTAGGTGTACAACTTTGCTTCCGCCGTTTTTTTCCGAAATTCGAGGCTTTATTGTAAAAAACTGGTTATACATTTATGATTCAAAGTATTGTCCATCGCTGGCCACTACTTTCTCC
>Ga0157364_1000863_pt1 | contig 23459 bp, 19 predicted proteins | sample AttsexASBM2_FD_111476 | JGI IMG/M metagenome (GOLD analysis project Ga0157364, IMG submission 111476) | Fungus gardens microbial communities from leaf cutter ant in Ribeirão Preto, State of São Paulo, Brazil - Atta sexdens ASBM2 | ecosystem: Host-associated > Fungi > Mycelium > Unclassified ...
AAGATTAGATATAAGACTGTGTATGTTATATACAATACATTACGAAGCGCCACTATAGTCTGAAGATGTGAAATATTATATATATATATATATATATATATATATATATATATATATATATACATTTAAATTTTAAATGAATTATTTTCAGAAATGATAATTGCGTACTGATATGATTGTCGGACTTTCAACGCAATCAATCTGAATATGAATAATCCCCCTAAATTTCCCAAATTTAATCTTAAAAAACTGTAATAAACTTATTGCGACTAAGTCCAACAACCACATCGACACGCAATTATCATTTCTGAAATTAATTCATTTAACTGAATACATATAATAGTTCAACATAACCGTAGTGGCGCTTCGCATTTAAAGTTACATATTAAATATGTAGTTATTTGAACTGTGCGTCAAAATAATTTTTCAAACATATAAACATAATTAAACTACAATAGTAATACACAAATTAAATTGAGCAATTTAATAATTTGACGCTTAATCTGACATCCTATTAGAAAGATGTTAGTGTTACTGAAATTGTTTAAATGTAGTATAAGTGCAGAAGAAAAGTGATTAAAGTTAAACAAAGAACTTTGTAAGATTCATTAATTTCTTTCCCAATCAAATACAAATCAACTGTAAATTTTAAGAACTATAGGGTTTTACTATTTTAATTTTCAGGTTGGATACATTAAAATAAAGCACGCGTGGTACATGATCGAACCACTGGCTGGGCCAGTTATCAAAGAAATGGAGCATCCACATATCGTGTATAAAAGAAGCCCAGATGAGTATCAAGACGATGCCATGCAGAATCTTTGCAGCGTCATTGGAGAAACGTCTAAGATCGTTGCCAAGCGTGCTTTAAACCCGCAGAAAAGGATGCCTGCAAGATCAATCGACAATAAGTCGTACACCCTAGAATTGCTGGTAGTATTGGACAAATCTTTGTTGGACTATTATAAAGAGAGAGAGTTCGATATTGAAAATTACATACTAACGCTCTTCAATATGGCAAGTTGAAAATCTTCCAAAAATTTTATGAATCTGCTTCCAGAAATTTTACGAAATCTTAATGTGATATAGATTAACTTTAATTTTAGTTCACAACTTACTCTTCATTCTTCTTAATTCTTAAAAAATTCTTAGAAAAAAATGAAAAGTAAGTTGAACCAAGATTAAAGTTAATTTACATCGATAGAAATATAAGAGTTCTTTTCTCAGGCTGCAGGATTGTTTCACGACGTCAGTCTAGGCATACACATGCAGTTGACCATAGTAAAAATTATAAGATTGGAAGTGAAGGAAAATGAGGTAAAGAGTACGGGATAAAAATATTTCCTAAAGTAGAACTTTATTGTTTTATCGAAGCGATAAATCTCTTTTACTTTCAATAATAAACAATTCAATAATAAACATACGTTTTTTTTTTGCGAATAGAAAATATTCGAATTTATAATATAGATAATATCGTTTTTCACACCATTTAAATTTGTGCCAATCCAATATTGTACTGAATACAACGCAGATGAATTTGTCAATAAATCGAGACGCGAATGCAACGTTGAAGCATTTCCAAGAATGGCAGTACACCATGAATCCCGGCGACGATTCCCACCCAAATCATCACGATTGCGCGATTCTCATTAGCAAGTACGCGGCACAAGCAATTCTGTTGGAAATTCAATTTAATCCCGAGATTACGGGCACTCGCCCTTTTGACGATAACTTATCAGATTAGATATCTGTGTCTCGAGAAAGCTCTGTGGCTTTACTGGTACATCCACGATTGCTGGTACGTGCGATCCTTTGAGAGGTGCAGCCATTGTGAGAGACGCTGGTCTACCAACCGGTTATCATATAGCTCATCAGATAGGCCACACGTAAGCCCGTAATTAATTTTATCCGTTCCGACATAATTAGGTACAGAAAAAATTTCAGATAATTATACTACGCAAAAACGAAATAAAATCAAGGACATTTCTAGGACATGTAAATACATTAATCTCGTACAAACTGATCATGTTAAACAACGAAATTAATATTAACGTAATATTCATTGCAATATTTCATATACCATTATTTGAACTAGAGAAACATTTTAAAACGGATATTTTTCTCGTTTCAATACCCGCTTCCCCACGGTTGCTTGCGCTATCGACTGATTCCTTCATGCTTCGCCAGCGCGCTGCAGCGGGAAAAAAATGCGAAATAAATTTCTAAAGACCATTTCTTTGCCCGAGAGTGGAAATAATAGTATGCCATGGCGTCGTCGTAAATAAGTCACGGTCGAGAGCGTTGTTTAATGTATGAAGCGACTTCTCGTCGTCGTGTATCTCGAGATACCTTTTAAGAGCAAGTCCGGACACAACACGACGTGCGCGTGCCCCAATAAATATTCCGCTCCGAAAGCCGATTTTCTTTTTCTCATTATCCAGCCTGGGTATGTCTCACGACGTGCAGCGGGAGAACGATTGTCCTGGTATAGTTTATCACGGAAACGGATACGTGGAGACCACCGTTATGCACCCCGGCGACATGTACATCACGAAAAAATGGTCCGAATGTTCCCGACGCTACCTGCGCTCGTACATCGAGTGAGCTTAATGCTTGTTGCTTTTTCGTCGGTGGCTTTATTAAAGTCCGCCAGTAACAAAACTGCTTTCCTCATCTACTCTATACATTCTCTAGAAACGGAGTAGGTACAAAGAGCCTGATCTACGGCCGTAAATTTTAAATTAAATTAAGAACCATGTCGTTGGTTGTCTCGCGGAATTCAACGGTGATCCGCGATATGAAACACGACGGTGAACGGTCGCCATAAGTTACTATAAATTTCATTCATAATAAATTTATTCATATAACAAATATGAAGTTCCAATGATATTCTGATTTTTTCACATTTTATCGACAAAATTCTGTTTAGGACATTAAAATCTCTGAATAATCAAGACTCTATTATAAAAAATATGATATAAAATTTATAAAATTATATCAAATTAAATTATATTAAAATTCCGAAGAAAATAACAAAGAAAATTTCATAACAATATAATTTCTTAAAAATACTCTGTATCAAAATTGAAGAGTTGTATAATAAAGAAGGCCTTGTATCTCTCTCTTGTATCACGTAAATAGATGAGTAATAGTATGCTTTACACATTGTGACATTTAATTTGTCCATTCAAAATTTCAGAAATGTGAAATATAGAATAGTGATTGATTTCAGGCAAGGTCTTGCGTTCTGCTTAGAAGATGAGCCGCAGGATCATCACTTTCCTGCAGCGGAAATGTTGCCAGGCGTGATGTATAACGGTGACGATCAATGCCGTTTACGATATCGACCAGATGCTCGGCAATGTGACATGGGAGTCGTAAGTTTATACGCATAGATTATTGATGTAACGTTGCGAAAAAGTAATGTTGCGTACACTGGAAAAAAATCTTAATTTCAAAGAGATATCTCTTTGCTAGTATTCAAAAAAATGATTTCTTTGGATCAATGAAAATTTCTTTGAAAATAAGATATTGAGATTTTAAAAAAAATTTTAGTTAATCCAAAGAAATAATTTTTTTTGATATAGCAAGCTTTATTAAGTTAACATAGTCACTGCAATACAATTGAATAAAACATACACATAGATTTAGTTTTTTGCTGTCTTACACTGAAAAACCCATTTAGTTGAATCATTTAATTTCTTGTTTGAATATGGGCAAACAAATCTTTGACTGATACAATAAAATAATTTAATTTTGAAATAAAACATTTGGTTATTGTAAATAACTTTATCAGAAACAAGTAATAAAATGTACAATAATCGAATGCAAGAATTTGTTTGCCCATATCCAACCAAGAAATTAATTAAATGGATTTCTCAGTATTCATGATTTTATGGCGATTTAACAGACATCGTGACTGTGCTAATTTAACCCTGGGCAACCTATTATGGAATTATCGGAATAGATTCCAATCGGAATTTTCCCTAGAAAACATAATAGAATCTAAATCTAGAGGTTAATTACACAATTTCAATCGGAATCTATTCCAAATAATTGCATAATAAATGAAATGCTACTTATATTTTTCTTATATTTTAACACTTTTCTGGGTGATATCCATATAATTAAAAATTTTTTTACATTTTCTTATGTCTACCTTATGAGTGTAAAGTTAGAACAGTTAAACTAACATTATTTTAATGCAAAAAAATGAACTTTAATTTTAAATTCTTAATGTTATTTCAAGAGATCAAAATTTTAATAACAAAAACTGTACTACAGGTAAAAACTGTATGAGTAAAAATTCATTAACAATAATATTTCAAAGTTAAATTACAATTAATAATCACTATTTCTATCAATTTGAAGCAATAAAATTGCGAATAAAGTAACAAATTAGCAACAAAAAGCATTAAAGTTACTCACATGTTTTATAATTTCTTTTATTCGATCGTGCTGCAGAGACTGTGCCAGCTTAATAAACATTTAATATATATAATATTACTCTTCCTTTGCAATTAATTTTTAATTTAAGCTTCAAAATAATTGCGTAATTTCTTCCTTGAAGAAACAATCATTTCTTCATACAAAGCAATAATAGAATATAAAACGTTGAAAAAACGATGAAAAATCAAATGCAATATATTTCAAGGGATAAAGTAGAAAAAGATCGCAGGATCGCCGATCGTAAATTCATCACTGTCTTCGTGATAAGAGAATCGAAAATTTGGAACAGAAAAAAGACTCATAGTTAACGAGAGCACGATTTTGGAGAAAAGCAAGAAGCTCAAATATTGTTTCTAAAATCTTAATCAATCTTTATTATAATGAAACGAAATATATATATATTTCTACCAAGTGATGTTACAAACTGAAACGTAATATACGCGAAACGCTATGTAATCTATCAAGATTTTTGTTTAGTTTACAAATCTAAAGAATTGTGTGGAATACCTATTTTTTTTTTTTTTTTGGAAATTGAAATTGGAGAGGACAAAATTGGATTACTTAATCAATATACCATAACAAATTTACAAAACAGGATTCTCAAGATATTCAATAAAATTAATATTTCAGAATATTATATTAATATAGAGTATTTGGGGAATGATTTTTTTTTTAATAAAAAGAAATAACAACAAAATGGTACAAAAGAAATGAGAATGTTTTTTATATTTTGATTTGTTTATTTGTTCAGGCAATGCTGAACTTAAGTTAGCACAGTCACTATTTATATCAAATCGATTAATCTGAGAATAGTAGCCTGGAGTGTTTATATATAGATAGGTATTTTTATAATCCAATAACGAAAAAAGTGAATTGTTAGAAAATATTGTTTCGTTTGGATACTATTTAATATATTTTTTTCTTTTTTAACAATTCTATTCTTTAAATATACAATTCCTTCAAAAACTCTCATAAAAAAACATTATATTAATTAAAATTTTTGTATTTTAGAAATACAAAAAATATTATCATAATAAGCTATTTAATCTGCTTAATATTTGGATCCCTTTAATATTTAGATTATTTTTTCAGGAAAATGTGATTAAATTTGTTTCTAAAATGTTCCTATAATGTTCTCAAATACTAACAAGTCGGATAAAAAAAAACAATCGATATAATATACAATCGATATAATTTTACAATATATTGTAAAATAGTAATAGTGATTTCAAATAGGTAAAATACTTTAGATGATCATTTACGTAAAAGAAAGATGACTACTCTTGAGTTTTAACAATAAATTCGCAAATAAGGCAACAAATTAACAAGAAAAAAAAGCATTAAATGTATGTGTATGTTATTTTATTCGATTGTGCTACAGCGACTATATCAACTTAGACATGCGCAGTTGTCACTTTCTTACGGTGAAAGTATTAAGCGATAACCAGTCAATTTATTAAAGCGGTAATACACGCGTTAACGTATGGGCTTACGGATCCACATCGCCCGTAAACGGGCACCATCTGCCGTTCACATCTACAAACCGATGCCTTTGCAGCCTACCTTATCCGTTTAGGAAAATACGTTCTCCAACTGTGCACGGCGTCAGATAAGAGATCGGAGAACTCGCGCACTCGCGGATATCTCGACACACTATCGCGATCGACACGCATCTAAGTAAAATGAGACTCTCGCAGAGATGGACTGATTCTCATAGTCATTTTGACTTAGCAAACTCGAACTCAATGTACAGACACTCACATATATTTACATATATACACACATATTTTTATGAGCTATTTGAGAAAAAAAATGAAAAAATTTGAGAAAGTAACATGCAATATCATTTAAAAATAAAGAAAAATAAAAATGAGAACCTATATGTACGTTTAATATAAATAAAATAGAATAGTATAAACTAAAACTTTATGATTATTTGTCTTACTAAAAATTACTAAGCTGAAACGATCTCACCTCCGTTTTCAGACTTGTGAAACCCTTAGGTGCGCCATCCCCGGAAGAGGTTGCGTGACTGACAGGAAACCACCCGTTGAGGGTACCCCATGTGGCGAAAAGAGGGTAAATACTTGTTTGTGAATAAAGAGCGTAAAATAAGGCACGAAAGATGATCTAACTAAGATCTACAAATTACAAGAACTGAAGAATAATTTATGAAACTATTCTTTGATTCTAGCTATATTATTGACGATAAAAATTATTTTGAAAAATTTTTAAACTTATTATCTTTTAAGTAACTTAATTGAACTGTTCGTTAATTTAATTCTCTACAGTAATTTATTTTTTTTATTTCGATAGTTTTTTCAAGTTTTGACAATTTCATTTTAGAAAAACATACTTGTCGATTTTTTTCAATATTTCCTTTGTTTCAAATATTAACGTTATATTGATTCATTAAAGATTTATAATAATTAATTATGTATCTTCACTTTAATTTATTTCAATAAATTATTCACCAAGATATTTCGTGAATATAACTGATGAATAAGTATTTCTTCTTCAAGAGCCTTAAAAGTGTATATCAAAGTACAGATTTGAAGAAAAATTACATATTAATCAATTAATCAAAGTTCTCAAGGACCTTTCACCGAGAAGCCATTATGTCGGAACAGCTTAAGTATCTTATAAAGAAGACATGACGAGAGTATATAGTAGAAAACTAAAAAAACTCAATCTGCCATTAACCGTAAGTCGTGCCCTTTCAGAATTAAAACCAGTTTCAGTTTTCTTTAGTTAAATTTCATTGACCCTTAAGGTAGCAATTAAAGCGCGGCAAGATAAGATGTTAAAGATTGCAAGCGGGCATTCACAGATGCATTCTCACAAAGTACGTCAAGCTAACATTGTACTGTAAATTCTTTCATAATAATATCGTTTACGAGTATATAAAAAATTGCAACTTTTATAGAGCCGTTTTTTTCTTCCCTTTGGTTTAATAAGCACAGCTTCTTATAGAAGTCTAATACACTTCAAAAGTTAAAAGATTATTTATCTCAAACTTAATAATAAGTTAGAAAACTTACAAAGTAGTGTATGTGAAAATTTGTTACGAGAAACTAAAAGGATTTACTCGAATGTATTTAAGAAACTCAGTTGAAGAAAACGTAAAGATCGGATGCAAATTATAAAGCAGTGCAAGGCTAGTCAATATGAAATTTATTGTATTTTGATAATAAAGGAATTTATTTGAATTTATCCAAGGAGCTCTCAATATTCTCATAATTCTAAAAAATGTAAAAGTCGTCTTTAAATTTGACAAATGAATTCGATATATACAATAAAAAAGGAACTACATAAAAATAATCGAGCACGCATATATTTTGCATAGAAATTCATATCTTGCCAGATAAAATATGTTTTAAATCGAATCACGGATATTTCGGAAATCGAAACAAGGCAAGTTGAAATGTTTTTGGCGATTGGTCAAGCATGCGCGACTACGTGATGTTACAAAAGGAATTCGGTAAAATTCGGTGATAGAATGTAGGTGCGCGTAAGATTCATAAGCCGAGAGACCTTACACCTTCAGTGTCCAAATATCACACATCAGCGAAATATCAGATTTGGGTGATAATGTTAATAAGCGAGCGTGCTGAAGCGTCGAAGCGCGTAGACGAGAGTCATTAGCGCCGACCAGTTGACCGACTACCATGTCGGACACTACCGTGCTCGAAGCTCAATCTGCTCGGCGAGTAATCTCTAATTACTCGAGGGAGCTCCGCACAAAGTCAAATCGTCGATATCTATTCACGATAAATCAGACCAACATAAGAAACGGATGATTTTTAATTTCGCAGATCTTGCGAATATGTGAATATCAACGAAGATGTACAATTTAATTAGAAAAATTTTATTAGATATAAAAACTTCAGTTATAAATAAAACATTTTCAAAAGGATCTACATACGAATAAAACTATCCAAGACAAAGATATGAATCTTTTTAAAGCATGCGTACGATCTGTTCAAATATTGATAAAAAGAAAAAAGGAGAATGGTTGATATTTCGTTTAAATAAACTCGATGATAAAAAGAAAAACGAATTTCCTACCGATGAAATTTAGTGAGTAAAATTGGACGGTGTACACAGAATTGCAAAGTTTAAAAAATTGAAATCGGAACGATAACGTCGACTGCGAAAATAGATTGATCTATCTACGTGCGTAAAAATGCAGTTTGTTTGTCATGCCACTTCACAACAACTGATGCAATCATCGGTAGAATGAAATAGACAAATAGATGCGCAATTGCAGTTTGTAAAACGAAGAACAATTATCTCATCACCAGCTGAGGACAGGTTTGATGCGTTTGCGTGTTATCGCGGAGTCGCGAGCTCGCGTATACTTTTAATGCGGATATTTTAAATGGAAAAGCGAGATAGTTAATATTAATTCAAGTAACCATTGCTCCCTCCAATGAAATGACGAGATATTTCAAGAATTTTTATAAAATAATGAGCCGCGAAATTGGAGATACAAAGTGCATGAATTTCCGTATATATTTATTTGAATATATGCATATTAAATATGCGATACATCCATGGATTAATATTATTTTTGTAACTACGCGCAGAGTAGCACGCATCATTACAAATAATTAATATTCGCACAGCGAATAACTTTAAATAAAGAGCAATGCATGCATTACCTTAAATAAAAGGTAAATACGTACGTTATATTTCATAACCATTTTTAAAGAGCAAAATGATTACGTTGCAACGAAATGACAGGAGGGAATATTATTCCATCTGGCAGACATTTAAGCAGCTTTAAGTACATTTAAAATTGCAGAAACCGTAAAGGGACTCGATAATTATTCGCGTTGGGGAATAGCGTTAGTGATTCTAATGGAACAAGACGAAGATCTCTCGAAGCGCAAGAATATCTTCCTGCAGGTCATAATAAATTTCCACGTCGCGCTTCTAAAGGACGTAGTGCATCATTTAGTTTCGTTTATAATGTAATCCTCCCCGAGACCGTCCTTCGTGCCTTCTCATTTTCCGTGACATCAGTTCAGGTACCGCGATGTCGAGGTTAACGAATGTTACAGTGGTGTTACCAAATGAAGTGCCTAATGGTAGGAGAACGACCTGGAATCACAGATGGTGGTTGGAGTCCCTGGTCGTCTTGGAGCAGGTGTTCGCGGACATGCGGCTCCGGTGTGGCGCACGCTGTAAGAAAATGTAATCAGCCATCTCCATCTAAAGGCGGCTCTTATTGCATCGGTGTCAGGAAGCGTCATAAAATCTGCGCCACGGATGTTAGTTTCGAGAGTGCTGGTAAACGATTTCCAGTAAGCGCAGCGCGGAACTTACGCGGTTTTGAGTGAACGTTCGATTTATCGAACGATTGCATCTTCCACGAGATTGTTACAGAAATTGAGAAGAATTGCTTTCTTGATATAAAGAATTTTACGCGACATACGAAAAATATAATAATCGTTAAATTATGGAGAAAAAAATTCGAGGCTTAAGCTAACAACAATGAAATTCAGACAGGCAAAAATGAAAAATCACTTCTTAATTAGTTAACTTACTTCAAAAGTGACACAACTTACAAAATATGATTTTCAAGTTATTACCATTAATAGAGTTAGCTAAAGATTATAAAGATTATTCTATCAATCATCAAAAGCAAACTAACTTAATTTCACGGTTCATCCATCAAAGCACTAAGCACTTGTGTCTTTCGTAAAGTTTTCAAAGAGATTATAATATCTTTCAAAGAGATTATATCTTCTACAAGAGTGACACATTTTGAGTTACATCGTTTTTGTAAATAAAAAAAATTTTCTACAGAAACAAATTTAGAATTGAGACAATTTTAATGATCAAAGTTTGAAAAAGAAATTATTTTATTTTGAAGTTAATTATTTTAGCTGATCAAAGTAAATATGAATTGTTCTGATATATCGAGTTATATCTTTTAATGATTTTTTTATTATAAATTTGTTATAATTTTGTAGAATATTAAAATTATCACAACTCAAGAAAGATAATCTTTTTAAGGATTGTGAAACTAAAATTACAAAAATGACATTTGATCATATTTCTAAGAGTTCTTTTGCCAATATTATTTAATTAGTCAATAATTTTCTGTTAAATTGAAAGATAGTTTTTCCCCTTTCCTGTAAAACTCCTGTAATTTTACGAGTTGTGTTACTTTTAAAGTAAGGAAACAAAATGTTAAACGCGCTGCGTTGATGTAAAGCTGCTGGAGGCAGAAAATTATCATACGCGAAACTAACATTGAAGTTTCTTTATAGCCCTGTGAAATCGGCTCACCCTCGTTTCGCGACGTGCAGTGCGCCGAATTCAACAACTGGGTATTTCCGGAAGATGGAAAAGTTCATCGTTGGATAGCGTATAATCTTCCTGAAGGTAATAAGAGCGATAAGTGATCTTCAGCCTTGCGTCGACTTCGTGACTTATCTTTCCCAGACTTGAAGGCATCCGAAAACCCCTGCGCGCTTTACTGCATAAGCGATACTAATCTGGTGGCATCGCTGAGACCGAAAGTGGTGGATGGTACGACGTGCTATAGAGGCATTCGAGACATTTGCGTCGGGGGTGTATGTAAGGAAATACCTTGTGACCTAAATATGGAATCTACCGCCGTCGAAGACGTTTGTGGTGTCTGTCGAGGCGATAGTACCTCATGCATCTTGAAGCAAGGAACAGTGTCCTTTATGGCCCAACCTCGTAAGAAAGAAAAAATACTTCGTTATAAATTCAAATCCAAAAATACGAATGCAGATACAAAGATTTCATTTTGCCTGTGTGTTGTGAATACTAACACCACTCTACTTTTGCAAAGTAAAAACCATTACCAAATATTGAAGTCGACTTCATTATTAAAATTATTAAAAATTATGCATTATTAAAAATATTCTTACAATATTTCAAAGGTGATAGTTGAATTTTGTATCAACGCCTTCAACAGAAATTCAGTTTCTTTCTCTGTCGATCTTTCTTTTGAATTCCTTATAATAATTTTCTTGGCGTTCTCGCTTACTATTCCACGTCGAGCAAATTTCGCAACTTGACAAAAATGCCGATGAACTTCACAGTGTCGTCGACGGTACGGTGAATAGGAAGTACGCGAACGAGAACTTCTGTGAATTAAAATTCCGTCAGAGCAGAAGTATAAGGCGCGCGTTCAGTCTTGTTCTCCAAGAGGAATCTTGAGCAGCGCATTGAGAATATGTATATGTATACGTATCAGAGAAAGAAAAAGAGAGAGAGAGAGAGAGAGAGAGAGCATGATTCGCGACAGCCCAATGATTCTTTTCGCATTGCGCCAAAATTGGAATCTCGACGAATAATATCATGCATAGTAGTTCCTTGCAATAATCTTCCGAACGAATTTTCGTGTTAAGGACTCAAGAAAATAACAGACGTGCCGGTCGGTGCCAGAAATATTCGCGTCGAGGAGACAGAACCAACTAAATCCAGAATCGTAGTGCACACAAGAATTACGAAAACTGTGTTGATCGATGGGTAAAGGAAATTTTTCTAACACACAAGTTATAACACATTTATGTTATAATCTCGAGAAAGCCGTCACCGGATGTATTTACTGTCTCATCAAATATCGCGAATAATATCTTTAATTTGAGATCTTCCTTAATCTTTTCACATATCGGACAAATAAAGATAATAATTTCACTCTGTAAGTTAACAACGCGGTATGATTATTTCAGCAACCGTTTAGGAATGTTCAATGTACCGGGTTCCAAGGCGTGGCTGGGAATGATAAGGCCGAGGCAGGAAGCTTTGAATATACCGGGACCCGTCACTGAGGACTTGACTATATTGGTAAACATAATAAGCGCACTCTGCTAATTAGTTGCTATTCTTGGCAAATCGATAACGTATCTCAAACAAGGTTCGAACTTGAATATGTACTATCGACAGAAATGCACAAAGAGAAATATTCTCTTAAGAACGCTTTATTCATTTAAAATCATCGTACTGCTATAATAATCAACTGCTAATTATCTTCAAAGGAAGTGAGTTTTAAAATCCGAGTTCTTTTTTTCAAATATAATTTGCGACGCGAATAAAGTTCGCAACATTTTACAAAACGGCTAAAACTTAATTTTTTATTTCTGAAAATGTGACGTTTAGTGTAGTGTCTATTTTCTCATTTTTATACTAAAGTAATTGCCAAGTTATTTTAAAAAGTACGCTGAGAGAAAAGTTTTTAGTACACGTAATTATAATTACATGATAAAATATTACGATAAGAAGCTCTATTTTTATAGTTAATATTGCTATAATATCAGTTATTTTAAAAGTGATTTTTTATTGCAACGATATTGCTTTGCTTAAAATGAGAAAGAGTCTACACAATATAAGTTAAGTAATCTTAATATTTAAAAAAATATTTTTTACTTCGCACTAGCTTCACTCGCTTTTTTGTTTATTTCTAAATTTTTTCGCTTCTTTTTATCTTCTCTAATATTTTCACGGCACACTTGGAAATTCTTTATGATACATCAGGGTGACGCGACACATTGGTTGAAAAACCTTATTTATACTAAAAAGAAATATATGATTTATGATTATTTCTGAAAACGAGTATAAAATTATACGAGTATCAAATCCCCATTTTGAAAAAAACAACAATAAATTCTTTTTAGTAAAAAATTAATAAATATAATGTATATGTATTAATACTAAAATTATAACATTAATTGATAATTATAAAATTAAGATCTTGATCATAATTATATTACCATGCAATTAAAGTTATAAATACCAAAAACTATTCCGTCAGTAAACATTAAAGATAAATTTAATTTTATCCTTCTGCAGAATTTTTTTGACAGCTAGTAGTTTGATAGGTTTTAGCAAAGGAGAACGTTACGTTGAAATACTCATTAGGATTGAAGCAACGAACTCCCCGCAAACACGAGTTCACATGGGACTACATCGATTGGGAGAAATGCTCGGCAGGTTGCGGCCCGGGAGAACAGATATCGAAACCCCGTTGCATCGAGAAAATCGGCGGACTAGTAGACGATAAATTTTGTAGAAACATCACTAAACCAGACGCAAAAGTCAGACCATGCAATCAAGCTCCCTGTATACCGCGGCAAGTTTATATTTTTATAATTTTTCTACATTTAAAATATTCATGAACTTATTAGATCTCATATAAGAAAAACTGTCTATAATTTTTAACGAAACTCGATATATAATAGCATTAAAATTGATTTGCATGTCAAAGAACTTGCATCACATATTCATTTATTTTACAGACAATAAACTGAAAAAAATTTCTGGTTGAAAATGGACGAATTAGAATTTTCTGGTTAAATTTATTAGAATTCTAGTTGAGAGAGATAACCGGAATTCTGATTGATACAATATTTCTTGTAAAATTTACTAAGATTCTTATTTTTACTAAAATAATTATATCAATCAGAATTCTAGTTATCTCAACTAGAATTCCAATAAATTTAAGAAGATTCGTCCATTTTTCATCACAATTACTTTTTAATCTATTATTTAATCCAACCAGATCATTTTTTTCGATGTAGTATAATAATAATAATTTTATACACACCTCATCCTTATATCTTCACTTTAATATATAAATCATATCATGTTTGCGCGTCGAACAGACTTGTCATTATTATCTTGAGGAACTAACGAAGGGACATGATACTATACGCGATAATCACCGTCGCCCCGCTGTCGCCAGCTAATTAAAAGCCTCGCTCTTATCGTCGGGCGCGATTTCAGGTGGATCATTGGTGAGTGGCAAGGCTGTACACCGTGTACGCCAGGCTGCAAGAGAAGGCGCGCTGTCAAATGTGTACGACCCGTTGGCCGTGGCGAGCAGGATCTCGACGTGATCGAGGACAGCTACTGCCAAGGACCGAAGCCAAGGGAGTCAGCGTCTTGCGAAGTCAGCCGACGACGACGAGAAGACAGCAAACGTGGCCTCTTCTCAGCTCGGGCGAGCATGCCAACGCGACAAAACGACTTGATTAGAGCTGCTAAAGTGCCCGCTAAGACAGCTTTAAACGGTGCCATCGTAGAGGATCGACATCCAGGTGATCTCTCCATATGGACAGGACATTCGTCTAATCGCTCTTGTTTCGATACCGGGTACGTTAATGCGCTTCCAAACGAAGCAATGACTTTAATTTCGGCGAACGCGATTCGAAATTCGATAAAAACTCGTCGAGATCGTTCTCAGACAGATAAAAAATCAGGGAACACATCGAATGATAAGGAGAACATGAGCGCGAATAAGATTAAGAAGGGTGAGGTAGTGATTGATAAGGAGGACATTCGAAATCTAACGCTCACGATTATTCTGGAACGCGATGAGAAGAATGTCATTACGAATTTTCCGAAGGATTTTGAGCCTCGTCCGCCGGAGAATAGCACGGAATTCACCTTGATCGGCATGGACGCTCTCAGATACATACAAAGAATTCAGGAAGAAGCGCGCGCGTCTCCCGAGGTCTCGATTTTTCGCGAACGACGTGCATGCGGTACACAATGAAGTAGATCGATGGTGCAAATGATCGCGAGAAGAAACTCGAACGCGATGAAAGAGAAAAGAATTTATTATCATACGAGGACATACGTGGATATATCGATTACTCTCGAGCGCGAAGCGTACGAAGCGACGCTCTTTCAGCACGGCATCAGCGCAGCGGCGCCGGCGCGGGCGCGAACGAGTGGAAAGAGCACGCGTCTGGAAGACGAATCTGCGTCGATTCAAGCGATGGTTCACGCGATCCATCAAGAAAACTTTTACGAGTCGTTGAGTAGAACGACGGCGCGTTGCTCTTGAGCAAGTAACATGCGGCGCGTGCAAATTGCTCGATGCTCAAAGTGATAAAAACAATCGTTATGTTATACGACCAAATTATACTTATGGCGCATGCTTTTATACAGGCGTATCGCATTTTAACGATCGGATACCAGAAAATGTCCCACGTCGATTGTTGGGAGCTGCCAGAGATGAATCGCTCGATTAAATCAACAATGTTGTTTGAGTCCAGCTAACACAGGCATAATTGACGGTAAAGCGGCGATAGATCTGCTAGAATCCGAAGATAATCTCTCAATATGTGGCGATACATGCGGCGAGGATGACGGGCGACATAAATTACAGCTGAACGACACGAGGAGGCTGATTTCCCGCGACCCACTAATGAGTCTCGCTGTGCATTGATCTTTCCAGATTCATCGTTCGCTGTGTTATTTATGGCGAGAGCCATAACATATAAGCTATACTTTGTAATGATCCAAGATTACAGACGTTCCCTTTCCTCTTAATGTCCTGGGGGTATCATAGGGAAATGCCTGGCGCGCGACATTTTCTTGTAGCAATAAAGATTAAGTGGTAAAAGAAATGCCGCGCGAGTCATTAATCTTGACTTTTGTACTCGTTCCACCTGGATTCCGCAATACGGATGTCCGTTTGTCTGTCTGCCAAGCGTTATACCGCTGAACGATATTTTCTGTTCGCCGCACGCCGCTTTTTTTTATTACGTGTACGTTTTATTTGACTTGACGGCCTTCATGCCGTCAAGCTAATCAATCACGTACGACATGAATCAGCAAGCTTCGTAACACAGCATATAATGCTAACTTTTCGATCTATATCTAAATATTCATATATTTCTGAAACTTAAATATGGACAACAAATACATACGAAGATAACATACATTTATCGCAATATTTAATTTCTTTTTTTACTCAACGCTTTCTTTCCGCATTGTCGACGAACTGAGATGAATTGAGAGCTTTGTTCGCAATAACAGAAACAGCGCGCGGGCTTGCTGTTTGATTACGATGGGATAACTGTTGGATAAGATTAAGCGCTTCAATACCTTTGTACACTTTCTTCTTGCTCGTGTCGATACCAACACCGACGAGATCGCCGGCTTCTTGGAATGCCTTATCCGACAAATTAGCTTGAAGAGACTCGTCCATGTACGGCGCCTGTATCAATACAACATTCTCGAGGGGTACTGAATCCAAAATGATTGATCCTGGCTTCGGTGTAGTGAATTTCTCTTCCGTGTCACAGGTGCGCTTATGCTTGTCCTCGTTTGTCATCGCCCAATCGTAAAGGACCTGTCGGAAGTTTCGAGCAGCGCTCCTATCTTCAAGTCTATCGTCATCGCGCAACTTGTCGCGGGATTTCTCCAAGTAACGAGCTAGACCTAGATCGACGAATCTGTCGATCATTCTCCGTTGATCACCTAGTGACAAGCTCTCCTTCTCTTTCTCATCAATAAGCTCCTGCTCATCGGACCGTCGTGTTTTTTTAGAACACATTATTCTGCAGGGTCTTGTACCTGATACGAATACATCGACAGAATTATTGTCTTAAATTTTTCAACACAAAAAGAACCGTTTTACTGCACTGGGATTCTGTAACTCTTAATGATAGTGTCATTATCGTTATATTGTTATGGCGCAGCTTTTTTATCATAATATCTGCGTAATGATAATACAACAATATCGATATTATTATTAAGAATTATATAATAGAATCCCAATAAAGTATCTAAAAATTTAGCTAGATACAAATCTGATAATAACTTTGTTAAACTATCAAAATAATTCTGTTTACATATTTTATAACCAGCTCAAGCTGATTGTTAGAATGTCTGCTGGTTGCTAGAAATTTCTAATTTATTATAACGAAAATAAAATTATTTTTGGATTTATATCTAACTAAATTTTCGATATTTCAACAAAATCGTTCTTTCCGTAAAGATATTATCATATTACATAAAAAAAATGTTAAGAATGCGATCACGTTAGTACCTATACAGTCTTCTTTTTGCCTCGGTACACGACCTTTGCACGCGTCCAGATTTGCTTGCACATCGTCTTCCCCAGGCCTGGCACCTGGCCTTACGCATTGAACCTTGCGATGTTTCATACCCTTTTTCCCGTCGCAAGCATTGCATTTACTCCATTGACTCACTCTCCATCTACATATACGACCGGCGACGGACATGGATTTATTTGCTTTACATTAGATTCGTCGAGCGGACGCTAATGTGCGCACAAAACGCTAGATCGTTGTTTATGCGACGCTGAGTTAACATCTTATTTATCAGCAAACGTATGCGGGTATAGGTGCGTAGTACTACGTCATCGTTATAGAAGGAACTAAGATCGATGGAGCGGAAGTCAATAGCGTTCAGATTTTTATCTCAACGTCGCGTCATGAGTATTATTTGAACTCGTTGTTGTTGTTGTTAGAACATTAATGAGTTATATTTTTTTGCTATTAAGGAATACAAAAAATTTTTATTATTACACTCAGAAGAAAATGTATTAAATTTCAATAAATATTTGTTTCATAGTTAGTACTAACTTAACATTTACTTATAAAAGGTAAATAAATATTTATTCTCTGAATAAAAAAATAATAATTAAATCAAATTAATGATTCTTGTACCAAATATATAATTACATTTAGTAAATATTCAGCTAGTACTATTCAAGTAAACTACTATTCAAGTAAATATTTATTAAAATTTACATTTTTTTCTCAGTATATTTTTTTGTTGCTACGAAATCTAGCTACTAGAAATAAAAAAGCATTAATCCGAAAAATCTCGAATTTTACATTATGTTGTAATATAACTACGTATTTATCTTTTTTCTATAAAATATTGAATATCTTTTTTCTATAAAATATTTCTATAAAATATTCTATACAATATATTTTATTTTACTGATGTTTTATTTCATAAAATACGTTTTATTTTATTATTAACTTAAAAATATTGCTCCATTCAAGGAATTATCTTATTACGAAGTTATTTTAACGATTTGTATTGTCTATATTCACTGTCATGTGGAACTTGCAGACATCTGAAACTTGTGACTTACTTTGCGGGACAAGGGACCTGATTGCAGATGCGGCTCTTTGCTTCCGGACGCGGTATACCGTCGCAGAAGTTCGGTGTCACTCGCCCGCCCTGTTCTTCTATGCAGGATGCCTCAGATATCTACGCAAATCGATGACACGTCCTTCGCATAAAAGCGGTCGCACTCGCGGTCGCATTAGGCATCCGCATGTATGTGTAACGTTGTTATATAAATTACCATTGTGCCACCGTCGCACTTAGCACTGCATTGTGACCATTCGATAAAGTCCCACATATACTTGGGCGTGTATGATGTATTCGTTGAACTCACGTAATATCTGTAATTTATTCCAGGATTGTCTTGAGGATTGAAGAATGCGTACTAAAAAATTGGAAAGACAAAAATTATGTGATATACTTTAAATATTTTCTAACATTTTATTGATATAATAAAAATAAAGTACACAAAAGACTTTGAAACTTTAACTAAATGACAATTATTGGAAGACACTTTTAATCCATAATTTGAAAATTAGAATTATATATTTCATTATCATAATTTACATTGCAATTAAAGATTATAAAAGTAAAATATTTACAACAATTTTGTAAAAAGTAATTTACAAGAAATAAATTTATACAAAAGTCTTATACAAAAGCTAAAGAATAAAGATATATTCATGGTACTGAATTTTTATATAGTGAAACATATATATCGTGCAAAATTAGTAATTACATCATACATATGATAACATATCGAGATAATCGTAAAGAAAATGACATGGTTTACTTGTATCTCGATATCTTCGGATATCGGGCCTTTCATTTCCACTACTTCCTTATCCGGCTCCGGATGCGTATAGATAATCATTGTTCCAGCACACTCGTAATCTCCGCTTTTAAACTCACGACTACGCGAACGACATCATAAAAAACACGAGTACGTTATAAAAATGCGTTATGCGCTTTATCATCGTTACGAAAAGCATCTGTATTTTTTCCAAGGCATTTACGTGCATTTATGAGTGTTACAAATTAAAGACGGAAGAAAGTAAAGAAAGGAGAACGAATAGAATTACACAGAAGCTCACTTGTCTCCATTGATGCAGTATGTTTTATCTTTTTCGAGTTTTACGGCCAGTATGTTCTGGCTGGGTTTTCTCTCGGAAACCTGCACGCTTCGAGCTCCCTTTGGAATTGTCACGATCTTCACATACGCTACAAAGAAAAAGCAGCGATAAATCACGAGAAAAAACTGCGCGATTCCATTTGACAAACTGTGAACACAATCACTGAATTTTTACCGCTCCATAACGATGTTTCAGTAAACTCGCCCACCACCGGACTGCATTTGGTTCCATCGCCTTTACATATGCCACATTTATCTTCGATTGCGTACGAGTCTATCACCCAATCGCATCCAACTCTCTACAGTACGAAAAACATGTAACATTTGACATGATAAGAATTATAAATGCCATACACGTAAATTTCTTTAACTCTCCGATGGCACGGCGTCTTTTAAAGCACCTTTGATATTTTGATTATGAATTCTGGTAGATAAATTTAAATCTGTGAAAATAAGTAAAATACAATCCAAATCTCTATGATAAAACCTCGTTGCTAAAGTTTTAACAGTATACCAGAATTGTTTTACATTTTTATACAATCTGAAATAAAATAAAAAAATTTACTTTGTTTCTCAAAGATCCCTATTGCTGACGGAAAAGATAAAATTCCAGGTTATCAGCAGAGAGTTAAAAATTCGCAAGAAATATTCGAAAAAAAATAAAAAATATTTCCTTTAATAAAATATTAATTCAACTATAAATTTTATTGCCGTGTCGTCTATTTGAATTATATTACAATTTCAATAAATATTTACATCGTTATTCAATGATAGATAGCTAATGCTAACTATTAAAGTAATTACAAATGTGCATAAATGTCAAAAATTCAATTTCACTAAAATAATTTCACTAAAAACATCATAGAAACGTGGATATTTACTGCATGTACTATTATTACTGATTGAAAATATAATATCCAGGATAATTCTACTTAAATAAGAATTTCGACTTTGAAGACATTTCTAAAAGAATCAATAAAATTTGAATACATAGAAAATCAAACAATAGGACTTTTTTAACTTGTAATATTTGCAAATTATATGCATACATAATAAATATAGATATTTTTAAAAAAGATAAACTGAATATATATATATTATATATATATATATATATATATATATATATATATATACATATATATATAATATATATATAACATATATATAATATATATATAATATATATATATATACATGAGAAATACTGGGAAAATTTTTAGTTTTAGTGAATTTTATCGAATCAACATGACAATCCTAACATGAATAGAGATTTCTCAGCAAGGCGATTCCATTTCAAAAAGTTACAATTTCACACCCTGCACGTTCCGGAGATGCACATGTAGTTTGTTCCAGCTTTGCAGGGTGTCGAATCGTTCGCCGTTGGCGAGATCTTCACATAGGTTTGTTTCTCGTTGATGCAGTAAAGCGCGCAGGATTCTAATTTCGGGTCCATGTATGGCTTCCATTGATGGAGCCCGTCCGTCAGAATCTCCTCGTTGTCGTGTTCCGAGCACTGTACTGCACGGAACGGCGGTTTTGTCGGGTCGCAAGGCTGCGCAATTTAACGCGGAACGTTACGGCGAATGTGTGACGAAATTCCATGCGGGATGGTATACGGGAGAATTGCGACAGCGTAGAGAATCGTCGTACGAGCAAAAAGAATTAAAACGTTTCGCCGAGCCCCATCACGGAGATGCTCGCGGCAATAATACTCTCTCTCTCTCTCTCTCTCTCTCTCTCTCTCTCTCTCTCTCTCTTTCTCTTTCTCGCTTTCGAACTGAATTTGTGACAGTTGTATTGTACCGCTCGCACTATGTCGTAATGAAACGTATCTCACTGGAAAACGTAAAAATCCCGTAAGCATGACAACCTAATATTTTTAGCCACCTCCAATGTCATAATGAAAGTAAGACAGAGACACGACCATCTCCGATATGTGGCTTGCAGCGTCGAAATAGCCATCGCAGGAAGTTAACGTCTATAGTATCGCGATGAAATGGGGATCGCGATATACTGAAACTTTATTGAAGCGCGCGAGACGATGGTACGTGAGGAAGACAGATAGATAGATGCAATTTACCGTGGTGTTGCAAGTGAAAAGTCTTCTTCTCTCGCCGATGCAGTATCTGCCGCGGTTTGCCGGTTCCGGTCGGTCGCATTCCCTCTCAGAGTACTTGAGACCACCGCCGCAAGTCCTGCTACAGGAACCCATGGGACCCCATTCACCCCATCCACCGTGCACCGCGGCTGGCCGAGTGCCCATGTCCACGCACTTTTTATGGATGCACCACTAGATTCGTGTACAAATGCTCTTCGTATTATCTTTGTCCCGCGGGTTAGAAGAATGCAATATGTCTCGCGGGCTACTCTCCGCCTCGTGCTTCACGCGAATACCAATTTCCAGCGCGAAGTTTCCTGACACTTCAATTTATTTCCCCGGCGCGATTAAATCTACGTCCGCCGCTCGCGAGTGAGCCGAAGGCGACGAAATCTACATCCGCGAGAAACGACGTGGCGAGGAGAAGGCGCGTCGTTTAATAAATCTCTCTGCTAGCAAAGAGAGGAAGAGAGATGGAGAAACACCCTTTTATTCCGCTACGTTTCCGGCGGCGTTCCGAGACGCGAATCGCGCCTCGTAAATGGCTTTCGATCGCGTCGAAAGCCATTTGCGTTCGCGATCGTTTGATAATTGATGTCACCTCGCAGCGACATATTATTTACGTCGGTAATATCTGCGGATGCATAAACAACGCTAAGCGGTTGCTAAATAATCCACGCCGGGAATATATTTTGTTGGAAAAACAGGTTCTACTTAAGCTGTGCACACCTTGTTTTCACCGCACTTCGTACCATCAGCCTTCGGCGACCCCTGGGAGTAGCAACTTGCGTTGGTCAAGCACCACAGATTCTCGCAGCTGCTCGCCTGAAATATACGCTCGATCGCAAAGAGATCCCAGTCTAATCAGATTAATCGATTAGTCTAAAAGAATAGAGCGAGAAAACGCGATTTCTTACGACAATTATCGTTTAAACCCATCTATAATTGTAACATTCTATAATAGCGTTGTAGTAAATGATTGTCATTATAAGAAATGACTAATCACACTAAGCACTAAGATCCTCTTTGACCGAATATAGAATTTCTTTCTCTTACTCAGACTTATTCTTATCAGTTTCGTATCGTGATTGTTTAATAACAGCCAAAAAACATTCTTTTTGAGAATATTCGACCGTAATCGGTCAACTCTTACAACTTACGCTTACGCTTACGCAATTATAGAATAAGCTTTATAAACACTACGATTCTAAAATTTGGTACCGACAGAAGCAAATGTTAAATGGCAAACGTAACTTTGTCGCAAAATTTATTTAGAAAATGAGTATTCCATCAAAGCGAAGAGTAATCGAATATATTTTGAGTAAATATAACGAGTGATGCGTAAAAGTTATTTCATTTCCGATGACGAGCAAATGATAGATAAAATGCAAATGGAATATAGATAATTGATACATAATAGTAGAATTATCGACAATTAACGAGAACAACATTGGATTTCACTAAACAGCAATTTGCGATTCACGATAATTGAATCGAAAACATTAAAATGCAATTAAGGTCGCACGCGAAGTTTATCAAAACTTTACTTGAGGTTGTGGGCACACTTTCGAACCAGGGAACTGCATGTCACATTGAAAAGCAGCGTCGTACATTGCACCCGGCAACATGTTAGGATATTTTAGTTTCTCTGGAGGAGTTCTTGGATTATCATTTAAACATTCGCCCAGCCCGCTCCTTATTTACAAATAAGTTTTATTAGAAAATAAGTTAAGAAAATTAAATATTTCAATATTAAATATAAAAAAATGGCCGTTTTTTACAGAGATACTTCCAATAATATTATCAATAAACAAAATAGAATTCTTACGTAAAAAGTAAACTATATTATGTCACTGTAAATTTATTAAATAAATTAATAGTATTATTTATAATTGT
>Ga0157364_1000864_pt1 | contig 23458 bp, 12 predicted proteins | sample AttsexASBM2_FD_111476 | JGI IMG/M metagenome (GOLD analysis project Ga0157364, IMG submission 111476) | Fungus gardens microbial communities from leaf cutter ant in Ribeirão Preto, State of São Paulo, Brazil - Atta sexdens ASBM2 | ecosystem: Host-associated > Fungi > Mycelium > Unclassified ...
TTCAACAATTTATTACACGGAGCGCGTAGGCAGGCCGTGGTAGCTACTTTCGTAACTACATACAAAAGAGGCAAACATACATGGAGAGAGACAGAAAAAGAGAAGAAAAGTAAAGAAAAAAGGTGAAAGAACTAAATGAACAGTCTCAGAGAAGAAAAAGGAAAAGATGGTGAAAAGATAGAACATGACTAACTATAAGGTCAATTTATGCTAGTGGTTAGAGGAGAGTCATCGAAAGTGAAAGCAAGAGGATTGGCCTTCAAAAACATGACAAAATGGCTGAGAGAATCTCTTCTAGGATTCCAATAGCTGTTGAATCTACTGCAATCATGAAGAATGTGTCTTCGTGATTCAATGGGATAGCGACCGCACAGATACTTAAACTCTTCCCTAGGGAAAAATCTAAGCCTGTATTCACCTATAGGAGCATGATTGGTAATAGCTCTTGTTGCTCATGTGCATAAACTATTTGAGTGTTCAAACAATTGTAGCCACAGACCTCCCTTGGCATATGAGGGTTCAATCTCATTGAAATTGTCATCAAGTAGATTGAGGAAATGATGACCCTTGCCATCCGATGCTTGAAATGTCATTTTCCAGTTTTGACAGATGTTGTTGCATTCAGTCTTCTTGCTATAATCCCAAGATGTTTTGTATGGGAATATGGGAGCATGGTTAGACGATTTCGACTTGTGGTCAACAGTTTTGTGGAGATGCCAATTGAGACGACTAGGACTTTCCCAGAATTCTATTGAATTGATTGAATTTTTTGAGAAGAAAGTACGAAGGTCTTCTAAAATAGCTGTTGTATGGATCTGATAAGGGTGGGGCAAGATATTGAAGATTTTCCTAGCTGCATGAATGGAGTTAGTGACAATGATAATCTTCAAGATATTATCCATCAATGAGGCTTGATTGATACCACATCTAATAGCAAATAATTCTGCTTCTATACTTGTGACAAATGCTGAATGATAATGTGTCTTGGATAAAGGTCTGTTTGGAATGTGCATGTGCAAGATGGCAGTGGCAATATTATTCTTAATGCTAGCATCTATTACAGTGATGGCAGTAGATGTCATAGATGATGACTTAATAACCATTGAGTCAAGTTGATGAAGGCGATTTTTGTCATTTTTTTCTTTATTACTAAAATTAAAAGAAAACTAATTAGAAAAAGTATCAATGATTCTTGAACCAGGAGAAAGTTCTGGGTGAAGAGGAGATAATGAAGAAACAACACTATATAATCTGTTGTTTGCATCGATGAGATGACCTTTGATTTTTGTTTTCTGTCATTCTGTAAAATATCTAAGGGAAGATGGATGATGATGTTTGTCAGAACCAAATGGAGAATCCATGAGAGATCAGATTATGTGGTTGGGAGGAAGAGACATAGCATGAAGTTGAGATTTTCCTCCAAGTTTTGTAATGTGCAATTTGATGGGGATTAAACCTGTGAGTGCTTCAATGTCTTCAGTTGGAGAAGTTTTGAAGGCACCTAAGATCCAAATGGCCACCCTTCTTTGCATCTTGTTAAGAGCTTTGAAAGGATATAATAAAGGGGCATGGTTGTAAAACCATAGTTAGAAACTGTATAGAGTGATAGAGAGAATGCAGCTTCTATATAGTAGTCTGAGGCATGATATCTTAACAATAAGTTAATTAATATTTTCTTTTCTTTTTTTATTCCTATTTCATATCTTTTCTATCTCCATTGTTACAAGCATGGACCTGCTTAATCAACTGCTAGCCAATACTCCGGCCACAACTATATAGTTTATCCATCACTTTGTCTCACTTATAAAAGGACTTACTTGATGGACAAAAACCTCAGCCATTTACACAACCTAGTGTTGGACTGAGATGAGCCTACTTAACTTAGATATCATAACCTAGACTAATGGTAATATTAGTATGTGTTCTAATAGTGTTAGAATCATGAAAGAGAGACTTCATTTTATTTTATTTTCTATTTTGGGAATTAGGGTTAGGGTTTAACATGATGTTACATGTCACTGTCACAAACTGTTACATGATCATGTATTACAATGAAAACAGTAGAAGGTTCTGGAAGGAATGATATCATACAATATGTTTAATACATATTGACCTTAAGGTAGACACATGGTTATTTAGGGTAGGCTAATTGCAGTAGTAGCACAGACCACCAGTCTTAGTATATAAGGTAGACAGTTCTATACAGAGTTTTCTATTGAGTTCTCTTGTGTAAACCCTATACAAGATTCCTTTCTCTAACCAATACTAAGATTATTAAATTATAACAAATAGATATGAAATATAGCTATTTACACAACCTAGTGTCAGACTGAGTATGTGTTCTAATAACCATTAGTAATAAACATATCACACAACATAGGTACATACATTTTAAATAAGGTATAGGTAATGACTAAGAGATCTTAGTAGCCTTAGGAATTAATCTGATAACTCATGAGTCATCTAGTGAGCTATGGACAACTGCAAATGACTTAGAGTTATAAAACACATCTTCAAGAAGTAGTATATGTGATCGTGTGATGTACTAAGTAAAGCACAATCCCAAAACTAAGTCCACAGTAGCTATTGTAAGACTAATAAGATCACTTCTAACAATGTACATGGTAAGGAGGCTGTTCAGAAATAGCAGTGATAGAGAACATCTGTTTTCAGTGCTCAAAATCAAATACCCATACTATTATTAACTAAAACAGTTAAAAGAGAAAGTAGTAGAAAGAGAATTGGTAGTTGTTCAAGACTACTTTCTATTTAATAGCTTGCAAATAGTATATAGAAGTAGAAGGCTGATCAAGTATCTATTTGTTATAATGGTGGAATAACAGTACTTTTACATCAAGGGCTATCTTTACTTCAAGCAGATATTTGCAGTTGGTTGTATAAAAGGAAGTTGAATCAAGTATGGAAACTTATCTAAGAACAGATATAGTTATTTATGAGAATATGTAAAATACTGTCACATACCTATCTAAATATATCTGATCTACTTAGAATATTTGTAAAAAAGGATATCTTTCTTCCAGCTTACTTATACTTTTTTAGTATAAATCTACTTGGTTCCATTCCATATTCAATTACTCCATAGCTGATTACATAGTTTCTCATGATCTTTATGGAACACTGAGCTCTATTTCTGAGGACTTTAATATACCTAGAGTAGTTATCTATCTCTTCTAATCCTTGGATATAGTCTTAGTTAATAAGTACTAGTATTTAAGATATTTAGATACTCTGTAGTTCTTTATCTTGAAAATCAACTAGTATAGTATACTGTTCTAGATACCCATGCTCAGAAGTCTGACTTCCTTTATATTTTACTTCTTGTTAATATTCTCTTCTGAAATATGACTGTTGTAACATACAAAGGGGCAGCATATTTGCTTGTTATGATCTTAAGTATTAAAATAGAGCACAAGTGATAAGTAAGAGGTCCCAGCAGCCTCAGGAATCACTCTAATAACTCAGAAATTACCTAGTAAGCTATAGACAACTGTAAATGACTTGATTGAGAGAAGATAAGATAATAACCTACCTGTGGACTACTGTAAATGACTAGATATCAAAAGCACATCTACAGTGTGCCATACTTGTAATCAGATAACATACTGACTAAGTGAAATATTATTACAAGTCTAAGTCCAAATCTATTATAATGGAACTGAATATCATTTCTAACACTAAGCTTGGCTCAGATTGCAACTTAGGCAAAGACTTGAGAAATGATGAAAGAGATGATCAATTGGTAAAGTGTAAAGATATAGAACTGCATCTACTATTATATATAAGAATATCTCTTTTACTATATGAAGCACTAACTTATACTATATGAGGAAAGCATATAGCATAGTAAAATAGAAGTTTATAAATGAAACAACCCTAATATATGTTCAAGCTGAGATGACCATAAAGCAAACACTTGTAAAGTATGAGATATTGATCATAACACTACTAAAGCCAAGGTTATCCAGAATTCACATCTACACACATTATATAATGTTCCAATGTCTTTTATAATTTTTCTGTAGATAGTTTTCTTTTCTAGACATGTTCCTTATCTAATAGATATCTAGGTTGTGAATAAAGCTAGAATACTTATTCATAAACTTACAACTAAACTTTGGATGATGACCTTGGTCTCAACTTATGTGTTGTACTACTATTTATTGTATGGTCATAATTTCAGAGAAAGAATAGAAGTAGCAAAGAAACTTAAGAAAAGAAGTGAAGTATTGTTTTTTTTAATTACCAGACTAGAAAGACTACAGGGTATCTACTTGGTCTTAAATACTAAGTTCTGTAGTTAGAACTATAGTTAGGGGAATAGTAGTGTAGGGGATAACTAAGAAGATATTATAAAAACAGTTTCTAAAAGATAGAACAACTGAGGGCATAGATGACAAGTCATTAGGAGGTAAAACACAAAGGACTGATTAGAGTTCTATTTAGGGTCAGGTAGAAGTTTTGAAAGTCCCAGAAATTGGTTTATAATAGTATCCTTTCTCTTAAAGATGAGCCCTCAAGAACTAAACATGACTAGGACTGAGAATGTAGATAAGAATAAAGATTAAGAATAAAAAGGAGGAAGAAAACAGAAATAGAAATGGGTGTAACAGTAACAGTCATCAAGCAGAAAAGAGGTTATGCTAGAGTGTAACAAGAACTATGTAATACTAGCCCTTAACTGCATACTAAAGAATTCAAAGAGAAAAATATCAGTATTAGAAATCAAGAGAAGAGATAGAAATAATAGCATGAAAGAAGAATAGAATACACAAAATATCTGAAAGAATTCTTGTAAATATGAAAAGATATAGTTAGAAAGGATATTAAAAGGAAATATATGAATAAAATCTGCTTGTAAATGCTTTCTCTTGCTAACACACTTCTAAACAGTAATCCTTATACTGTGTAACAAGCTTTTTAAAAGCCTCTAATAATATAATCCATCCTAGGTAATGTACCCCTCAAGTTGAACCTTATAACTGAAGATACCAACTGATACTCATCTCACCAGCCTTTTCCAGACTGCTAGAACCCTCTAAAACTTGTCTGAAAGTGATAAAAGGTACTAATAACACTCACTTGATAATAAAGTGCTTAAACTGCTTATAAGTGGGGGAATTCAGATGGAGGTTCTCTCTTTTGCTCCCCTCTACTCATAGCTTATATATTAGTCTAAAGATATAGAGAATAAAAATAGAGAATGGAGACTGAAACTATAAGAAAGATTTCTAAGGTCTTAAGAGCATATAGTCTCCTCCCTATTCTCTATCCAACACTTGTCCAATATTTTTTTACAACTCATGAGTACTAATTTCCTTCCTTTTTAGTTGTTTCCACTGGCTATTCCTACTCACAAGTACATTTCTAACTCCTTATTATAGAACAATTCATACTTGCCAGGTTTATTTGCAGATATAGCACAGAAAATAGGAGCAGAAGAATAAACTTAACAAATAACACAAGAGACCAGAAATAGTACTACACAGACAATTGATCTTGGCTTTAATATATATTGTTATACCTAGGTTATTTATTATGCAGTCATAATTTTTTGGATTATGAGAGTTTGGAAGATTTTTAAAACAAGTATGGCATAAGTCCAAATTGATTATCAGACTAAAGAATGATATATGGTTGTTAATATTCTTAAATATGGAAGTGATAATCTAATAATACTCTATCACTACACATACTCTAGATTGTTGGGCACTATAGAGATTGTCATTCAGAACTTGATAGGATTGATGAGGAGTGTAAAGTTTGTTTTGTGTTACAACTTAAGTCTCAAAGTGTTAAGATGAAAGAGGAATCTTGTATTGGGTTGATATAAGAGAACTTGATAGAGTTCTAGTTACAAAGCATCTATGTTATATACACTTGGCTAATAGTCTATGTTATATACACTTGGCTAATAGTCTATGTTATACTAAACCTAGTCTATCCTAAAGAACATGTAGTATAACATTACTGTTCTGAAACCTTCTATATCCTTTTTGTAACACATGATTGTGTGACTATGAACTGAACAATCATATATAACATTATGCTAAACTCTAATTCTAAGTCCAAAAAATAAAATAAATGAAAATTAAAATGAGAAATTAAAATGAAAATAAATCAAGTCTACCATCTTTAACTCTAACAGTTTGGTCCTTGGATTAATAAATAATTGGAATGGAATGCAATCTACACTAGAAGAAGATGGAAAAAGTACAAATGTCAAATAGTATATAACACTTTTCTGGCTTCTAATCAGTTGTATTTCTATCTTATCCTATTGTCTGAATGTTTGTAATAATTGTGATCATACTTGTTATTATGCTGGAAAATAGGTTTTTGTGAAAACACATACTCTCATAAAGTTTTTAAGTATATAAGATCTCTTTAAAAATTTCAGCAAGAAGATCTTATACTTCTAGATAACATCTCAGATCCTCTCAAGTAAATACCAGCTTAAGTGATAGTATAGTAGCTGTTAATAAAACCAGATCATGGGAGGAAGAGGTCTTTAGAAATAAGAAATGCCACTTGTAAGTAACTAGCTATAAAGTATATGTACTTGTGAGAGCACTTTACATAGTTACCAACATTCAGACAGCTGGATAAGGTAGAAACATATTAGATCAGAAGCTGGTGGAGTCCAGAATAGTAGTACAAGTAGAGATGACTATATAAATGGTAAAGAAGAAATAAAATGAGCATATGCAAGTAAGAATTGACCATCAGGTTAATATCAGATTACAAATGAAGAAATGGCTATATGCTTGTGAGACCTTAGAAAGCTACCTTATAGTTTCAGTCTCCATTCTCTAGTTCTATTCTTTGTATTTTTAGACTAATATATAAGCTATGAGTAGAGGAGAGTAAAAGAGAAGAGAACTCCTATCCAAATACTCCTACTTGAGAGCAGTTTTAACCTCTATTTTATTGAGTGAGCATTATTAGTATCTATTTAACTTCTGCACCTTCATAAAGTATTCTAAGTTCTTATAATCTATCCAAACCTTGAACTTGAACTTTGTGCCCTTTAATAAGTGTCTTCAGTTTTCTGATCTCCTAATCATCTTCTTATTATGAATCTTATAATTCCTCTCTGTCTCATTGAAAGATTTTGAGAGATAAGCTATAGGTCTCTATTATCTATCCTCACATTCCATAGATAAAACCTCTCTTATTGCATAGTCTAATGCATCAACTTCCATCCTCATTTTTTTGTTTAAATCTGGTGCTGCTAACACCAGTTCTTTTGTAAATTTCTCCTTCAACTCCCTAAATATCTTCTCTTGCTTCTCTGTCTAATCCTACTTCTGGTTTTTTTTACCAGATCATACATGTCAAGATCGTTGATAGTGAACTTTATTTTATTTTCTCTTTGCATTTTATTTTTCTTTTCTTTTCCTTTTCCTTTTATTTTTCTATTTTTAGAACAACTCGGGTTAGGTTTCATCAGTTACACTGTCACATCAGTCACAAATTGATGGCGTAGTCACAAGACTGATCACGGAACTTAGGAGAATGAAGTAGAAGGAACTAGAATAAAGTGACATCATACAGCATGGACAACACATGCTGGCCTCATGTTATACTCATGGTCATTTAGGGTAGGGTACACAGTAATTAGCACAGACCATGGGTACTAGTATATAAGGTAGACTACTTTGTACTAGGAACTCTATCGAGTTCTCTTGTGTCACTCAATACAAGAGTTAGTTCATTGCTTAAACCCTTAAGCTTTGAATCATAACAATACAATGATTTAGCTATGAATGCAAAGTCTTTAATAAACCACCAATAGAAATTGACTGATCCCAAAAACTTTTGTATATTCTTAAATTCTAAAGAAGTTAGCCAATCCAACACTTCCTTTACTTTTTCTTCTTCTATTTTTATTCCCTCAAGTCTAATTACCACTCCCAAGAATCCTACTTCTCTAGTTTTACATATAAACTATTTTCCACCAATCTTTTTACTACCTCATCTACTACTTCATCATACCCTTCTTCTTCTTCTATTCCTACTATAACATCATCAATGAAGCTTACTATCTTCCCAGTATTGATCAAATCTTATAAGATCTTGTTCATCATTGTTTAAAATATTACTAGAGAATTTATAAGTCCAAAGAATATTACAGTTGGTTCAAATAATCTTTCTAGTATTGTGAACACTGCCTTCTACTCATTTCTCTCCTTTATTCATACATTATTATATTCCCATTGTAAATCTAATTTAGTAAATACTTTTTTAGTAACAATGTTCTTTACAATATCTAAAATTAAGAGTAAGGAATAATTATTCTTAATTGTCTATTCATTTAGATACTGATAGTCCTGAACTATTCTCTTCTTACCATTATTCTTTCCTACAAAGAACACTAGTGCTATTTAAGGTGACTTTGAGGGTCTAGTATACCCTTTTCTCAATTGTTCTTCAATAAACTCTCATATTTCTCCTCTTTCTTCCCTTAATAACAGATATACCTTTTTTTTTAAAAAAAATCAACAATTTATTACATGGAGTGCAAGGGCAGACCGTGGTAGCTACTTTTGTAACTACATACAAAAGACACACACTAACATGTAGTAAAAGAAAAGAGGAAAAAGAAAGGGAAAACATAAAAGAATTAATCGACGAGAGAAAGAATAACAACTAGCATAGGTTTAATTGTTAATGAATGCAAAAGCATTCGGATTAGCAGTCAAAAACATTGTGAAATGCTTCAACATGTCTCTTCTAGGGTTCCAATACCCATTAAATCTTTGACACTCGTGTAATATGTGTCTTCTCGATTCGATAGGATAATCATTACATGGGCATGCAAATTCCATGTTTGGAAAGAATTGTAACCTATACTCTCCAATTGGGGCATGGTTGGTAATAGCCCTGACCACGTGAGCGCATAACAAATTAGAATGGCTGAAAGCTTGAAGCCATGGGCCACCTCTTGCGTAAGATAGTTCGATATTGTTAAGATCATCATCTAATAAATCCAGGAATTGCTTGCCCTTTCTGTCTGATGCTTGGAAAGTCATCTTCTATAATTTGATTGATTTGTTGCAATCAGATTTTTTGCAAAAATCCCAAGATGTTTTAGTCAGATAAGAAGGGTAACCGAAAAAGATCTGGAGTCTTTGTCAGTGTCATTATGAAATCTCCATCTGAGTTTGCTAGGGCATTCCCAGAATTCGATGGTATTGGACTCGTTAGATGAGAAAAATGCTCGTAATTTGCTAAGTATAGCGGCCAAGTGGATTTGATAAGGATGTGACCCACAGTCAAAGATTTTCTTAGCCGCATGGATGGAGTTGGTTACGACGATGATTTTAGAGATGTTATTGAATGAGCATGCTTGATTGATACTGCATCTTATAGCAAAAAGTTTGGCTTCTGTAGTTGTTACAAAAAATGTATAATGAGCTGTTTTGACTAGTGGTCGATTAGCTGAATGGATATGCGAAATAGAAGTAGCGATATCGTTCTTAATGCTTGCATCTGTTATCATGAGTGCAGTATAGAGGTCAGAAGAGTAACAAAGAACCATTTCATCGAGTTCTTGACTGCAAGTATTTTTTTGATTTTTTTCTTTTTTATTAGCTAAATTAAAAGAAAAATGATTGGAAAAATTGTCAATAATTCGATGGCCAGGAGAAAATTCCAGATCAAGAGGGGAAAAAGATGGAAAAATCCCGTAAGATTTGATGCTAGAGTCAATTAAGTGGCCTTTGGTTAAGAACTTTTGGCGATCGGTTAGAGAACCAATGTTATGAGAGTTGTGTGACTTGGATTTTAGAGGATCGTCATTCAACAGATTTTTTAGGATGTGATTGTCTGGGATTTTAAAGGATCAAATAAGGGACCTTTTTGCGATTTTTTGAAGATGAAACTTGATAGGCATGAGACCCACAAGTGCTTCAATGCCTTCCAAAGGAGAGGTTTTGAATGCCCCTAATATCCAGATGGCAGCTCTTCTTTGCATTTTGTTGAGGATTTTCATATGATACAATAATAGGGCTTTGTTGTAAAACCACATTTGGAATCTGTACAAGGCAATAGGAAGAGCACAACATCTATAGAGAAGACATTTTTGAAGCAGGTTAATACCTTGCACTGAATTTCCTAATAATTTCATGCATTTGACCATTGATATTGCCTTGTTAGCATAATGGTTGATGTGCTTGTGAAAGGAGAGCTTTCGGTCGAAAATGAAACCCAAATATCTCCACAAATCTTTAGGACACAGTATTGGGCCCCCGATAGGAGAGAGGTCTAAAGGAGGGGGATTAAAAGGACTGTGAGATCTGTTAAAGTGAAATATTTCAGTCTTTGAATGTTCGATAATGAGACCAAAACTGTTTAAAAGATTGGAAAGAATGTTATAACTACAGAATAAGTGTGAATTGGAAATTGAAAAGGACTTATTCTGAGCAATGAAAAGACTATCGTCAACAAATGAAAGAATGGAAATTGGAAGGTTGAGATTTTTGAATCTTTTTTCTATAATATAAATGAGTGGAGAAAGATATAGTGTGGAAAGAATGGGAAACAGTGCGGAATCTTGACCGACTCCAACATTGACTTCGAATAAAGGGGAAGAAAGATTATTCCATAAATACTTTATACTTCTTTGGATAAGATAATTCGCAAAGAAGTTTGTGACTTTAGGGTCTAGTCCTACTTTCTCAAGAATGAGGACCAGAAGGCGATGATTGAGGGAGGGGAAAAATTGAGAGATGTCAAAAGCAAGAGAGCTAGTTGATCTTCCTTTTGACCATCCAGATCAAATGATATGGGTTAACACAACGCCAGCATCAGCTGTTGACTTGAATTTAAGACCTCCAAGTTGACTCGGGTGGATGAAATCATTGGAAGTGACTATGTGTTGGAATCTCTCAGCAATTACTTTTTCAACAAGTTTGCCAAGGGTGTTTAGAAGAACAATAGGGCAGAATGCTTTTGGATTATCATACGATGTCTTGTTCGGTTTGGGAATGGCGACCATAGTGGAAATTTTGAAATATTTAGGCCAATGACCTAAGTCAATACAAGCGTCAGCTATATTGATGATTTTGGAAAGACATTCGTCATTCTTGATAATAAATTTCCAATGACACCATGACATTTTGTTGGGACCTGGGGCAGAGAAGTCAACACATTTGCAGATAGCAGATTCAAATTCAAATCTGGAAAATGAGGGCCACATTTGGCAAGGTTTATGCTCAATTTTGTTCAGAATACTAAGATCAACTTGTCGATAAAGAGCGGTATTGAAAGAGTTATGGAGGGCATTCCACAAGCTCTCTGGCAAAAGACATGGCATATCATTATACTTGATTGCTTTGGTTTCCAGAAGCTTTCTTTTCTTGACCCAGTTCATTAGTTCCCAAGAGCCTCGACTTTTGTTAGTGATCTCTTGAATTTTACTGTCAAAGAAAGACCACTTTGCTTCTTTAACAGTCAACTTGAAAGACTTCCAGTTATCTCAACTTCTTGACGTCCTATAGTTGTTCAGAGCCATACTGCACGAACTTGACCACTATTGTTTGGAGTGTTTGGAAATTCTTGATCTCTTTGTGTTTTTGGACCACATTTGTTCAATGATAGACCTGAGTTGATCAACAATTTGGTTAAGACACTCAATAGTTTCAATGTTTGAAGTGTCGAGAGATTTGAAATTTTCAATAACATCTTTGATGAACTCCTGCTCTTGTTCACTTCCACTAGTGATAATGAGTTTAAATGATTGAATAACCTCATTGCAAATGGGAATGTCTATCGATAGAGGTGCATGATCAGAGGATAATTGTAATTCAGGGAGAATGGAATGGCAATCCAGTTCAGTAGAGCCGCATCTAAGGAACATCAAATTGATTACCGAATTGGACTCTCCAGCAGTGTCGGAGAATCTAGTTGGACCAGGGTTAGTGGGAGATGATAAGGCAAGATCGTAAGAGTCTGCTATCATAAATAGATCATTGCTAGTCGAAGAATGAAAGGGAAAAGATGGGTCCCATAAATTGTCTCTTATGTTAAAGTCTCCTGTCATGAGAAGAACATTATTGACATTGACTTCAGTATCCTTAAGATACTTTAAAGCCGAATGCGATGAATCTGAATAGATGTTCAAAATGTAATAACAAATGTCGTTGTTAGAAAAGGAAAGGATGTTAATGTCCCGATGATCAAAAATGTCTTTGCAAAAAAGAAAGTAAAGAGAATTGAAGCGAATGTTAACATAAGACAAAGCTCTTGGGAAATCATTATTGTTTGAAGGATACCTAGCAAACATGATCCAGTTAGGGTGGTGGCAAGTACCAATAAGAGGTTCGCCCTCGCAGTTTGCGGAACTTGGAATTTTTCTTATTTCGGACCAAGGCGGTTCTTGGATTAGAATAATGTCAAAATGAGAATGTGTTTCAAGTATAGAGTTGATGACGAGAGAATTCTTGCGAACATTTTGAGAAAATATTTTCAGATTTTTTAAAATCATTGTTTGTTGGCGCCATTCACTTTGGAGCAGATAGATTGTGATCGTTTTCACAGATCTCGGCGTACTTTTTGATGTGCCATTCCCTGTTGAAGCGGTGTCTCCAAAATAGATAGGTATTTGAATTGGCTTGATGGTCTCCTTTGCAATTGGAGCACTTGAAGGTATGAGGGCATGGTTCGCCCTTCTTGGTTTCAAGCCTAGGAGGATTAATTTTGGTGTTAGCTTTACAACACCAACCAAATTCTCTATGATGTTCAGATTTATGAGGCCCGTTACACTTAATGCATTTGGCTCCTTGAATTTGACACAAAAAGGTGGAGTGACCCCACTTCCAGCAATTTTTACACTGGAGGACTCCAGGATTCATGTTCGCTCCTCTGATCATAGCAATATGATTGCCCACATTGAAGCATCTATTAATAAGGAGTTTAGCATTTTGCCTGCTTTGCACATCCCAAACATCTATCCAAATAATGGCCATGTCTGATTTCAGTGAGACTTTGATAACCCTTGGTTTGGATGCAAGGGAAATGTTGTTGAAAATATGGTTTTGTTTGAGGATAATTTTGACTTCAGAAGAGGAAAGCCTTTCTTGAGGGTTTGCATGTGGATAAAATGGTATTCTGGTGATTTTCAAGTATGATTTAGACTTAGGGAGTCTGGAATCTTCAACTTGAAGAGTATTAATGTCACTAGAGTTCTTGACATATCGATCTATGATAGTAAGATCCAACTGTTGGGTGACCTTGTTGGTGACTATAATGATTTCCATGTTGTCCAAACAAATATAGTCGACTAAAACATCAGTCTTTGCATTTCGTAGCTCTCTATTAATGTTAGCTACGTTTAAAGAAGAGTTTTTCATAAGAGTTAAAATGTTGTTGCTACTCATCAGAATGATGATTTGTTTCCTTGACAGACCTTTGGTAGTCATTTTGATGCGCAGTTTTAGTTTACTTTGTCCATTGACGATGTTGTTTACCTGGTTGATTTTTTTAGCATTTAAAGCAGAGAATGTTTCTTTGATCTTTAAAATGTCAGAAGTGCTGGTCAAGGTCTTAGAGGCCTGTGCGTAAGATTTGCCCATTTGGTTATTATTGAGCTTGTCATTGTTATTGGCCAAAGGTTTCTTAGGGTGGAAATATTTGGAGATGGCATTGATCTCCTTCATGGTTTTGGCCAGGAAAGGGGGAAGAAGCGGTGCTTTATTGATGGTGACAGAAGTTGATTTGGAAGAGTCCTTCTTGAAATTGTCTTTAGGAGAGGGAGTATGCGGTGTAAACTTCGAAGATATTTTGGACCTCAGATTGTTCATATTCTGATCAGTAGATAATGTATCCTATTTGGACTCATAAACTGATGAAATGAAATTCCAAATGGTATCTCCCATGCCATCAAAATCTTTGAGCTCATTGACTTTTTTACCATCGACTTGTTTACCTTGAATATACTTAGCTATGAAATTGAGCGATACTTTGATATTATTGGTATCTAAAGCAATGTGCTCAACAGAGCCATGAAGGGAGATAGGGTGGAAGGAACCACTCCATAGATTGGGTTCAGTTGGCGCTTGAGGGTTGTAAGGGAGCTGTATGTTAATTACATCCTCCATATGTAGAACATGAGAAGGGGTTGCCTCATTGTTGGTAGCTAGGGGCCTCAAGGTGTCCTGCTGGTTGGTCACCTTACTAATCTTCAATGCTTTCTCTTGCTCCGTCTCATAAGATGGCTCAAAACATTTGTAGGCAATTTCTCCAATAGAGGGAGTAACGTCTGGGTCAATATTCATTCTTTCGCAGTATGGAGTAGAACGACCAGAGGTCCCAATAGATGGGTCTCTGGATGAATTGTTAGAGGATAAAGGATTTCTCCCTCATACCTCAGGGTTGTTAGTGAGGACTGGTCCTGACTGAATGTCCATCCCTATGTTCATTCCAGAAGACATAGTTGGTAAAGGATTATTAAAGTTGGAAACCATTGTTGAGTTGCTGAAGGGTGTAGAAGAAAATGACAATTTATTCGCTGACTTTCCAATAGGCGCTACCATGCAAGATGGTGGTAAGAGGAAAAGAAGTGATATGACAGATATACCTTTCTCTTCCTTAGTACAAACCCTTTCTTTACTTCAATTATATAGTCCCACAACTTTTTCATTAGCATTCTCTTACTCACTTTCTTTCCAAATATATGAATGTACTTGTGAAACCTTTGAGAAACCAATTTCTTGGCCTCTTCTTTAGATTTTGCTACTTCTTCCTTCTCATCCCAAATCTCCCATTCTTTTACTACTTTATTTATTTCTACCATTTTTTCTCCTTTTTGTTTTTTCTTCATTTTTTTCTCTTTTTTCTGCTCCTTCTCTTCTTTTTCTTTTTCTTCTTCTTCTTCCCATTTTTCATTCTTCTTTTGCTTCTGCTATCCTAGCTTTTCCTGCTTCTGTTTCCACTACTTCCCATATTCCTCTAGACACCTTGTCATCTTTACTTCTCTTATTCTCTAATCAATTTCAAGATTGGAATAAGCAAACCATAGTATCTCTAAGATTACACTTCACTTCTAACTACTAATCACATCAATTTCCATTCTCTTCCTATGTATCTAATAATAAATATTCATCTCCACTATATACTCAATAGACTTCTGCTTTTATTGAAGAAACCATCTATATTTCTTATATATATAGAGCTTTCTATCTTTTCAACTTGGACCCCTACTTCCTAGCAAACACTGAACTTATAACAAATCCTGTTGCTCTACTATCTAACAATACCTCCACTGTCACATCTTTCTAAGTATTAATTCTCTCCAGTCCAATCTTTACTGTCACTTCTCTCAGCATATCCCTATTGTCTAGGTTGCAGCAGAATGTATTTCCTATTACTCTAGAAAGCATTGCAAACCTTTGTAGTTAGAATCTAATTAAGGACTATCAGATTTTATTCTCTATTTAAATTACTTGTATTCCTATTGTTCTCATAATTTACTCTCCTTTTCTATTCTGTCCTTCCCTAATGTTCCTACTTCCTACAATATCTTAAAATATATCCAAAATCTCTACAATTGTAACAGTTTCTTCTCCTATCTACATCTATAGCATATAGATCATATCTAGTCACAAATTCTGCCTACTGCTACAGATATACTATGATTGCATTTATTCTCTCTACTTCCTCTATTAAAGTAAACTCTGCTCATGTCTACTATTAGATCTCTTACTTTCTTAGCCAAACTTGAGGCTATAGCAACTATTACTGTTATACCAACTACTATTTGTTGGCCTGTTCAACCTTGGTGCTGAAGACTCAGTTTCTCTCCTTTCTCTTAATCTTTCCTCTTCTCTTCTACTCTCTCTCTAGTACCTGTTCAAATTTGTTGCTCTTCTATATCATTTCTCAATACTTCTAGGAGGGTGTTTTGATTCCATCAGTTTTTGTCTTATCATCACATTCATACTCTGCTTAAACTTTTCTATTAATAGTTGTTCCTCATATCTACTATTTCTTACTGATCTCCTAAACTCCTGTATGTTGTAGCAACCACTTATCACAATGACAAATGATAACACAAATGAGTAAATCTCTTAGTAGGATATAGAGTGGGAAGTTTACAAGAGAACTCAACAAGGAGTCTCTGCTTAATTAGAGTCCTATCTATATACAAAGTACTCATAGTCTGTGCTACTTCCTCATGTTCTCCTCAAGGCCACCATATTGTATATATGTGCCCTGATGTCATCTTCTAGATTTTTTTTCTATGTTCTAGGTCTATGATGTCATATCATGTGACATGTCATATGACTACAGTGTCACATACCTCTTCATCATCCAAAAGAAAGAAAAAAAAGAAAAAGAAAAAGAAAAGAAAAAGAAATCCCTATAAAGTCAGAAAAATAAAATAAAATTGCTGGTGTCCAAAGTGTCTCATGACACTGTACAAACTCCTCCATTGTCCTAGTTCCCCTACTCTACTCTTTTCAACTCTGCTATTTTTATCATTTCATTATCTTCTTCTCTAAACTTTCTTTTTAAATCTGCCAAAAATTCTCCTACTGTCTTATATTCTAAATTTTTCTCTTTGAAATCCTTTATCACATTCTTCTTCTATATATCTACTGATTTTCCCTGCACATACAACAACACCTACTGGATGTACTTTTTTACCACCACATCCCTTATTTTTATTTTAATAAAAAGTTTACAAGCTATCAAGAAATCTGCTATCTTTTCTACTCCCTATTGAATGTTGGTGGCTTAGCTACATCTACATTTGATCTGGTGTTGGATTGGGAAAGTTCTGCTGCTACTGCTACTGCTACTGCTCCTGCTCCTACTTCTCCTACTACTAGCAACACTTAGAGTTATGCCTATATTGTCACAAGCTGCTTCTGTTATTGTCAGATTATTTACTTATAATAGGTTGAGTTGTGTTGACTTATGTTGTGATAAAATAGTAGGAAATTGATGGGTGTAAGTGATGATGATAGTGGTGGTTGTTATGATTCAAAGCTCAAGGTGTTAAGCAAAGAACTAACTCTTGTATTGAGTGACGCAAGAGAACTTGATAGAGTTCCTAATACAAAGTAGTCTACCTTATATACTATTCCCCATGGTCCGTGCTAGCTACTGTGCACCCTACCCTAAACAACCATGAGTATAACATAAGGTCAGCATATGTTGTCCCTGCTGTATGACGTCACTTTGTTCTAGAACCTTCTACTTTCTTCTTCTAAGTCTCGTGATCAGTCTTGTGACTACACCATCAATTTGTGACTGATGTGATGGCGTGACTGATCAACCCTAACCTGAGTTGTTCTAAAAATAGTAAAAGTAAAAGTAAAAGTAAAGTAAAGTAAAGTAAAATAAAGTGAAAAGAAAAAATAAAATAAAGTCCACCGTCAACGATCTTGACAGTGGTGAGATGAAAGATAAGAAAGTATAAAGTAGTGAGATAGAGTTAGTACTGATCTCCTTTTCAAAATCATATTCTGAACTTGAATTAATCTTAGTAAGTGTAAGCAGAATCTTTTCTTGTTCTATCCTACACTGTCTACTGACTATTTAGACTACTAACTACTGCCCTAATTAAATTGTATACTATTTTGTCTTAAGAAAGATATTTTACCCTAAACAGTACTTGAAGGATCACTGCTGTTCTCTTACATAGATAGGTCACAAGTGGATCCTGCAGTATGGAGTTTTTATACAAGAAATACTGTCTACTATGACCACACAAGATTATATGTCTACAAAACACTAGAGAACTTAAATGCAATATAGATGACTAGGCTTCTCTTACCTAGCTAGTATGCTTCTTAAGCCTAAGGTTCAGCTATTATTCTTGATCAAAGAGCAGTGTTGCTTCTAGTCAAGAATAAAAGAAAAGAATAGAGAAGGCCCTGAGTTGGATGGTCTCAAGAAGAGAAATTAAGTGCTAATGTTATAATTTAAGACTCAGAGTTAAGTTAAGAAAAGAACCTTGTATTAGAGTTAACTCAATAAAGTTCCAGGCACAAAGTATCTATCTTATATATACTAGCTAGTTGGTCTGTGTAAGACCTTATCTAATCTATCCTAAAGACTATGTATAATCCATAAGGTAAATATGTGGTGAACATATTATATAACATTATTGTTTTAGAACCTTCTATGTTTTTCTATATAATATATGATCATGTAATGAATATATAACACAGTGTTATGTTATGTGACAGTTTGTAACATCATACTAACCCCCAACCCTAAGTCCAAAAATAATAAAATAAATATAAAATAAAATTAAAATAAAATTAAAATGAAAATAAATTAAGTCTACTGTCTTCAACTTTAATACTTTTCTTCTAAACTCTAGACCTATGACATAATTTCATGTAATATATCATGTAATCATGGTCACATTATCAGAATTGCAAATAGTAGATTTAACAATTTTTAGTCATAAATTAGTTACTATCACATAATTACATGTTACAATAAAAAATAGTAGAAGATTTTAGAAGAAATAACATCACTACAATGTGTTTGACTTTAAGAATAACATATTGTTACAACTCAAAAGCCTTAGTGTTGACTTAAAAGAAGAACCTTGTATAGGGTTTACACAAGAAAACTCGATGGAAAACTCTTTACAAGATCTATCTCTACTTATATAGTTATTGTCTTGGTCTGTGCTATGACTATGCTACTTTTACTCTAAAGTCCATATATCATCCTCATGTCCTATTACTCATTTACTATAAGGCCATCATGCTGTATATATGTGCCTTGATGTCATACTCTTTAATCTCCACTGTACATGTGTGCACTATGTGTATACTATGAGAAACTGTTGTCCCTTAACATCACTCCTAACTCTAACTCTTACTCTAGACTCTTCCTGATTCTTCTAAACCCTAAGTCCTTCCAGACCACTTTAGACTACTCCAGGCCTATAATGTAATATCATATGACTTCCTAGTTACATACCTGTATCTCTCTCTAGCCGTAGACTAATAATTAACTATATGATCTAACCCTAACCCTAGAAGTCTGTCCACACTTTTGAGTTATAACACATATAGCCTTTAGAGTAGGTTAATAGTACTATAGTATAGACTAGTAACTTAGTATATATAAGATAGATAGTTCTATACTAGGAACTCTATTAAGTTCTCTTATGTTAACTCTAGTACAAGATTTCTTTTCTTGATCCACTCTAAGATCTTGAGATTATAACACATATATCTCTTTATTATCTAAGAAATCAAAGAAAAATAAGAATAAAATAAGATAAAAATAAAATCAAGAAAAATAAATAAAAGGAAAAATAAAATATGAGAGTTTAAATATACCATAATATTTAGGTAGAGTAGCAGAAATTTTGAGAAAGGAGAGATGGCATAGTAGAAGAAATTCCCATCCATATATATTATGCCTATTTCAAACCTACTTAAGGTTATGAGTTCAATTTCTTAGTAGTTCTTTGTGTTGGATAACTACATAAAAAGGTTAGAGTATTGATACTCCATACATAATTCCTCCTGTAGGCACGGACTACCATCATACCCTGTGTAATAAATTGTTGACTTAAAAAAAAAGTAGAAATTTTGAAAATAAGTATTTAAAGAAGCTGGAGAGAAATTAAACAAGATGGAAAAAAGAAAAGTTGAATTATAGCTGGGTACAGTAAAAAATCAGATTCTTTTACAGTATACTAATCAGGTTGCCAAATAGTAGACTGAGTTTTTAACCAATTAGCTTTCCAAAATTAAATCCAGCTAAGTAAGTTTATGCTAAATGGTAGATAGAGCTCTTAACTAGTCAGCTTCCCAGAATCATATTGTTATCAGCTTATTTTTCATCTTATATTAATCTATTCTCTGAATTCTAGTTACAAATATTACCAGAAATAGATCTTATAATAAAAATTAATATAACTACTTAGCCTCACAAAATCTCACTTAGTATTAAACTAAGATTACTAATTCTGCCTAAGATGTCTATATTAGATGTCAGACTTCAAGATAGTAAACTTAAATTCTTTTTATTTTCTTCTTTTTCTTTTAATTTTTCTTATTTAGACTTAGTTAAGGAGTAGTGATATGATGTCACAACTGTCACTGTCACAACATTATATGATACAGAGAAAGACATAGAAGATTCTAAAATAGATAATATTATAACAGTATGGTTACAATATATTAGCCTTATGAATATTATATAGTCTTTAAGGTAGGCTAGATGTAGTTGCACACAGACCATAGTCTGAGGTATATAGACTATTCTATATCAAAAACTCCATCAAGTTCCCTTATGTAAACTCTATACAAGGTTCTTTTTTTGTCTAACTTTCTGGCTTAAGTCATAATACTAGGTCTCTTGTTCTAACAGAAATAAAATACCTGTAAGTTCTATAGTATATGTTAATCTTAAGAATCAAGAATCCTAGTAGTTGCTATATAAAATTACTATTATATGGTGACAGACTTAAGATATCTATATTTAGAGAGAATTAAACTTTCAATCTTTTAAACACTTATATAAATGCTCTTACTAGAGCTTTCAACCACTACAACATAGCCTACTTTATATACTACTTGGTATTAGTCTGTGTATCTTAACTTTAACTTATTTTAAAGTATGACTAAGTTTTTCTAACAAATTTTACAGAGTTCTATTGTCAGATGTAATTCACACTCACTGATTTTATCCACAATAATAGCACAGAAGACAGAGTCCTGAAGAGAACTTCAACAAGAACAGACTTTGGGATAGATACAGATGGAGTATTATGCAAATAGATTGACCTTGGCTTCAACAGATGTTATTATACCTAGCCTATACATTACATAGTTGGGATTTCAGATAATAAGAGTTCAAGCAGAGATATGAGTATGACATATTTTAAGTTGATAATCAGAATAAGGAAAATGATACATGGTAAACTACATTCTTAAATATGGAACTGGTAACCTAATAATAATCTACTACTGTGCATACTCTAGGTTAATAGACACTATAGTAGATGTCATTCAGAACTTCATAAAATTAATGAGAAGTACAGATTCTGGTTCTTGGGTTAATGGGTAATTAGAATGGAGTGTGATCTGTGTCAGAAGAGTATAAAATGTGTGGATGACAGATAATATATAACAGTATCCCTCTTCTAGAACCTTGAAGGCTTAGTCCTAAGTTATGCAGAAATTAGTGAGTGCTGCAGTCTAATAATGATAAAAAGGAACAAGAAAAAAATGAGAAACAGAGTAATCAAAAGAGAAGTAAGAAAGAACAATACCAAAAGGATATCAGAGCTAAGATAGTGGGAGAGGCCCAGGTTTTCTAGGATAAGCTTGGTACAAGTCAGATATGAAGTCAGAGATATGAGCAAGTTTTGATATCTAATCAGATTCTTCTTCTGTATTCTCATATCCTAGCCAGATGACTTTGTAGAGTAGTATGTGTTAAGAATTAAGCTTAAGTATAAGAGTGAAAGAATATTCTTAAATTATGTAATTACAAGAGAACTTAATAGAGTTTCTAGTATAGAATAGTCTATTTTATATATGCTAAGCTACTAGTCTATGTTATGGTACTATTAACTTACTCTAAAGAGCTGTCATAGGCCAAGTCCATTCATCCAGAAAACACATCTCCACAGTACATTCCTTGCCAACAATTAAAGCCTGCCTTCCACAGTAGCCACCTTTCTCGCAACATGCCTTATAGCAGTGCTGCAACCATCCAGGTATTTCATCTTCCATGGTAGAAATACTTCTATTCAACTCAATCTTCTATGATGGAGTTACTCCTGTCAGTGTTTCAACACTGAAACCTCCACTCAGGGTAAATAGATGTTATACCACTGAAACCCTGAGCATCTCCTATAGTAGGAACTCAAATATAAGACTAGTAGTTATATTGTAATTCACTATTCTGATAATCAACAAAGATAAACTCTTATTGAACTCAATCCCCAGTGTTCAATGGTAATATACCAAATCAGTACTCACTCCCATCTTGAACTTCTTTCTATTATCTAAAGTTGCAACTATATAACAGACAGATGGCATAGCATATAAGCTGAAGCCAAGGTCATTCAAACAAGTCCACACATCTCTGAGTCCATATTATAGACTTTCACCTCCAGTGTGAACTGTACCTAACAAGAGCCATATATTAAACATGTTATAATAATATTATTCTTCTAAAAGTTTTCACTATGTTCTATTGTGACATGTGATAGTGTGACTGATATGTGACATCTTGTGACAGTTACACATGATATCATGCTAAACCCTAATCCTAAGTCAAAAATAGAAATAAAAATAAAAATGAGAAAATAAAATAGAATCTACTATTTGAAACTTTGACAGTTTGCATGTATATCTATAATCTATTATTGAGTCTACAATCTAGAAGACTTTATATTCTAGTTTGCTATCTATCACTACTGGTCGTAGTGAGGGTTCAAATCAGCTAAAAAAAGTATTGAGTATTGTGGGTTTGAACATGAATATGTGAAATACTAGGTAGACTATATATATTAGTCTCAGAAGATGGATTATGAATGAGTAAGTATTAGCTTGGCTAATAATCTCAAAAGATCTCAAGTATTTTTCCAATAGCTTTTTTAAGGGTCATATGATATAAAAAAACTATACTTTGACAAATACTTATTGGCCAAACTAGAAGTCTAAAACTAAGGCTCTGTATGTATCCACTGAATATTAATACCATAGTTATACTGCAAATATCTCTGTTTTTAGATTATTATCACAAATAAACTACTCACTGGTTATGATACTTGAACTTAGTGGTATGTCAGAGGTTTAGTATAAGAAGATAATGATGAGTAGTATCAACAAGGATAATTGATATTGTTAAGTCTGAGGTCTAATCCTCAGACACAGAGATATATATACAAAAGAGTAATAGTCTATGTGCAAGCTGTTTCTATCACATGATCAAAACTCATATCTGATGGAAGCTGTCATCTGTCATAACAGATGTTAGACTAATTTTAGAAGATAACTAATTATATCACTACATTGATATACCTGTATCTCTACCAATACTTATTGCTTTGAGACTGTTAGGTGTGGCTTGCACTTGAAGATGAAAGTCTGCAGAGTTGGCTCGGACATGCACAGAGTTTAGAAACTCCTGCAATGAGCTCAGTGATGCGGACTTGCCAGAACAACCTTGGCCTCAACTTATGTGTTGTGCCACCTACAAGCTGCATAGTTGCAATTTCAGAGATTAGTGTTGTAAGGAGTTATAAGGAGGGGAGTAAAGCACGTCACCATTGACACCAGAGATTTAGTGTCAACTTTTAGTCAATTATCAGGCTAACTACTACAAGAGGTCACTAGTCTTAAATACATAAAATAACAAAAGGAGTAACTAAAACAGATCTCCAAGCAAGTGTTTCATTAGTAAAACACTATATAGGAGTTCAGATTTGGAGAGGGGAAAA
>Ga0157364_1000865_pt1 | contig 23452 bp, 17 predicted proteins | sample AttsexASBM2_FD_111476 | JGI IMG/M metagenome (GOLD analysis project Ga0157364, IMG submission 111476) | Fungus gardens microbial communities from leaf cutter ant in Ribeirão Preto, State of São Paulo, Brazil - Atta sexdens ASBM2 | ecosystem: Host-associated > Fungi > Mycelium > Unclassified ...
AACTTACGTGAGTGAACAGCATCGAATATTTTGTGAAATTTTAATTGTATTGCGAAATTTGAAAAAAAATATTCTATTAATAAAAAGCATGATGTAAAGATTCTAATGCGTAAATTCTTATCCCGACATTGATTTTGTATCTCCCAAAATCGATCTTTTCTAAGAAATTGAACACACGATGATCGAGTATCAAGGCACTTACATATATGGAATATACAAATAATATTAATTTTTATTATCTCTCGCAATCATATATAAGAACGTGTAATCACGTTTTGCCGTTAGTTATAACGATCTCTAATTAATAAGTGGACACCAATATCCGGATAACGCAATCGTGCTCTAATAAAATTTACAGATTCAACAATATAGTACAACATATTAAACAATAAGTTTGTCCATTAGCTACTCTTTCTTTCTCATTCTTCTCTTCAAAATTCCATATATCTATTTTGTCCACAAATGCCGAAAGTATAGCTGTGTTATACGCTGTTTCAGATCTGCACATGCTCGGTTTGTAATCGCAAGTTAATAGCTTGCCTTATCAGTGTTTGCTCAATTCCACAGAAGAAAAAGATATTTTGTCTTATTCCATAGACATATTTTCGACACTGTATGCTGTTGAACATTATTTCGCTTAAATCATTCTGATTTAAGATTTTCAATGATTTCAAGAAACTATATTTATACATGAAGATTTTTAAAGCGAAAAGCTTTCTTTTAAATCAAGAGTCATATACATGGTATATTTGAAATAATTAAATCCAAAGAAGATTGGAGCTTCAAAATAGCAATTTCATTCATTGTATCAAGAATAACTGTATGATCTTTTGTCTGTCAAGCAGAAAAATCAATCCAATCGTAGATATTAGAAAAGATGATAAAAACATAAGAATTGTCAGTGTAACCAAAAAACAAGTTGAAAATGCTCAAGAGATGTTTAATTCCAGATTCCATGGGTCGCGCAACGGGTACAACTGGAATGCACATAATAGTCATAAGTATGGTTCGTTTTGTCTCTTGGGAACTAGTCAGGCCTACCTCTCACGTACATCTTTTGCCTGTGGTGCGCAGAGACTACGGGACCTACAATTTAACGCCGTTGCGCGATAGATTGGAACCTTGAACCAAACACTTTAACTGTCTCTTGAGCATCTTCACAACTTGTTTCTTACGATAATGTAATGAGATATATATATATATATATATAACGACAATATAACGATGTTATTATTAAAAATTATGAAAAATATGTACTAACTTATAAAGTCGATAAGTATATTATCAGAAGTGTCGAATAGCTGCGTGCGTAGCACGCTCGACTCGTGATTTTCCGTTTTGGGGTCGATCTCAGGCGTCCCGCATATTTCTGCGCTGTTTGCGCAGAAAAAAATAAAAATTTGGTTTTGTCATATTGGAATTGGAAGGCTTTTAAGGCCGTTATGAAAAAGCTTGAAAGATTTAAGACTGTTGGGAATTGTATGAGGAGTTTAGAATTACTGTGTAATAGAAAAAAAAGGGACTCTGTTTACGAGTTTGATTAACAGTGTAATGAATTTAGTATAGTCTTGTCTTTGCCCAAAAGGCGCCTAATTTCCCTCATCCGAGGGAAAATTTACAAAAAAAAGATGTACTATTAAGTCTTTAGCCTTTTGTTCTGAGCTCTAAATTGTGACGATTTTTTTTTTTAATAAGAAACCTTTTTCGGTGTAAACTTTAAGTAAGCTAATCAGATCTCGACTGTAAAGTTTAGAGCTTAGGATTAATTAAAGTCTAACAGTATAAGAACTTAAAAAAAGGCTTATTATACTATAGAGTTTAATACTTTATTTAAATACTCTTTGTGTTCAGATTGGCCGAGACGCATCGTAAAAAAGTACAAGAACTGGAATGAGACTGTACAAAATAATCGATAATTCTCAGATAAAATAACTTTTCTATTTTATTCTTATAAATTGGGCAAATTGTACACTATGTCGTAGCTATTCCCCAGTTATAATCTTCTCTCTGCATTCTGCAAAGAAGATCGCTTCTACAATCGAACAATTCGATAAATATTATATAGACTGATTCTTAATTATAAGCCAATACTTCAATCGGTAAATATAGATATGTTTCAAAATACAATTCGAAATAAAATACGTATATATTACAATTATATTACGTTATTTCGAATGACACTTTAGAATATCTAATAATAATCTTATTTTTTCGCAATAAGATTTACAAATTTTAATATATTATTCAGCATCATTAAGATCTTTCTAAGATAAGCATCAAATTAAATTGCTCGTAAATTTAATTTATGATATTACTACTGTAGTTCAGTCTTGCGTTTCAAGACCGAAAAATCATTTCGCCACACAATTTTAAAAGATTACATATATAGTATATAAATTCACACGAAATTATTGAAGCCTAAGATCCAGCTTGATTGTTAAAGGTGTTTATTCCTTACTTGTTGTGTAATCACATTTACGATCCTTAGAAAGTCTTAGTTTAAAATAATCTTATTTTCTCTAGGTTATTACAACGAAGATAAAGCTTAAACAATCTATCTTTATATATTATTTTTCTCATTTTTCGATTCTAGATTGAAGTATATATATATATATAATTAAGAAACACTCTACATCGAGCTATATATCCTGCGTACGTGTACAACTATCTATAATATTAATTTTAGAATCAATAATTAAATTTATTCAGCGCATGTAATGATAATATAATAATGATATAATAAAAATAATAATAATAATAATAATGATGACAGATCATTATGTACTAGGGATGAGAAAATTCAACGCCGCAGAAAATTAATAGCGTTCGCAAATATCGAAGTAACAACAAAATAAAAGGGATGATGATAATTAAGTTGATAGTCAAATCGATAAATTTGCTGGAAAGTATAGCTAAGTGCTATTATTCGCGACAATACTGAGCGTAAATTAAATAGTAATGGAAACATAGAACGTTATCGTTTAAAAATGTTAATAATAATAATAATAAAATAATAATAAGAATGATAATACGCAACATATTAACTTATGATTGACAGTGCGCGACAGGTACTGTTATCCTCGAGTATTTTATTTCGAGGTGTAAGTCCAGGAAAAACCATGCTGATCCTCCTTTTTCAGTCCTTCGCTATACAAGTACATTATATGTACGTTACTGTCGTAAGCAAGATACTGACAATTGCGGACTAACCGGTACCCGTTTCCGCCGTCGTAATGAAGATTATTTACAATAGGGATGAGCGTCTCACAGCGGGTGGCGTCATCGCCTACGCCGAGGCAACCGCGGGCTTAAAAACGAATACATATACATGAATATATATGAGAATTAAATATATCAGTAGTCTGCCTAAGAGTCTTATACGGCGTGTATTTACATTACATTCGATTGAGATTGTCAAATCCTCTCAGCGCGTTAACCATCGGGCGGACACGTTTCGTACGACGAGACGGATCTAATTCAATTTTAAGTACAATAAATTTTCCTATATTCTTAATTATATGATACAATTATCTTTATATTTTTAATCGGGACCCCACTTAGGACTATCAATGATCCAAAAAAATGATAAAATAACATAAATAACAAAAAAAATCTTATTTGATCAAAGTGGTAAAATAACATTCATGATCCAGCTGAAGTTTTAATATGATCGCTTCTGCATATTGAAGTTGCCAGAGCGAGTTACTGGAAATCATATTTGCCAGAACTTAAATACGCATACACGAATGTTAAAATAAATCCTTTTCAATCCGAATGCATTTTTATTCTTATTATTAAGATTACGTCTTTCAATCTAAAAATAACATCAGCTTTTCTGTGTCTTGTGAATACTTCTCAATTCAAAATTCTGAATAGAAAAGGTAATTGTTCAATCCAATTCAGTTGAATCCAACTGAATCCAATTGAATCCAATTGAATCATTGAATCCAATTTAATCCAATTGAATAAAAAAAGTTGTTATTTAAAATACGTATTCGGATAGATAAAATTTCAATCTATTTTAATTCATTCTCGTTTACTGAGTAGTAGGGATGCATCGGATATCCGGGTAACATCCGGTATTATCCAGTACTGTTTTACTATCCGACTGAATAGCTGGATATCAGTATCCGGTAATATATCCGGTTGAAATTTTACATTGAAAGTTTGCATCATTAATGCAGAATTTATTCTTTTCAGCTGAACTTCTTGCACAATTCATCTTTCTCTTTTTTTTTCACGTTGGAAAGATAAAGAAAATTATTATTGTTTTTTTTCCCGGATATCAGATATCGAATCAGATATTCAATATCACATTCTTTTTGGATATCTGATATTCAGTAATTTTATGATTCGGTGCATCCCTACTGGGCAATTTCCATCAATTTTCGTATATTTCAGATATTTATAATCTACGTTTTTGACAAGTTGCAGATAATATGTATAATCATTAATTTCAATTTCTTAATGTTCTCTATAAAAATAGGTAATTTATAAAGCATTTACGAAACACTTTCTCGCGCTCGCTCAAAAGTCGAAGAATTATGCTTTCGAGGTCATCGTGTATTCGCGGTCCTTTCTAACCTTTTGATAACGCGCACTGCCACGGGGACAACGTGAATAAGCCTATGTACATATATACATCATTTACTCTATAATAAAATAAATGACCTATAGTACAAATAAATACAAGGAAGAAGAGTGAGTAATGAAAATGGAGATAGCGCTATAAGATACAATTTGTTTAAAGATATAATTATTCAATTCTTATGTCAACAAATGAGATAGAAACCAGCAGACATATTAGAAAATGTTGCGTAAAAAGAGAATTGTGTTTCACGATCGCATTTGCAAATGTTAATCTTTTGGTCTCCCGAGAAATTAGCTCATTGCTCGCTGACCTATTGTCTTTGATCATCCCAAGCCTTAGAACCTGAGAGCCATTCTATTTTCGTGAAAAGAGGAATCGAGCAGAATATACCGGTCGCCCGATTAAAATGTACTGCCACCTTAGAATTGCACGAAATCCCGTTTTGTGTGTGTGTGTGTGTGTGTGTGTATGTGTGTGTGTGTGTGTGTGTGCGTGTGTGTGTGTGTGTGTGCGCGCGCGCGCGTGTGTGTGTGTATGTCCGTGCATGTATATATGTATATAGGGTGTGCATGCCCTCCTCTTACCCTTACTTATTCCCTACCTAACCCTGAAAGGGAGAAAAGAAAAAAAACCACAAGCGCACAAAAGAGCGGAAAAGCGAAATCCGTGCGTGGAGGAGCGAGTGAATTGTCTTGTTACTTTTATCATATCACAGATTACCCAAAGTGCACTTCGGTTGGGAACTTACTATAAGTATTGTATATATGTATGTATGTATGTATATATGTATATATGTACACTACCGGCGTTTAGAAAAATAATTAAAAAATGAGGATAATAAACTGAAGTTTTTCTAAAACGATATCGGCGTATCGTGCCGCTGTAACAAATGTTTACTTGGAACATCTCTATCAAAATCAAAAGTTAATTTTAACATCGATTCTTGATGATAAAATCGTCGATTGCATTCGCGGCGTGAAAGAGTTCATTTTTAATTATTCTGATTATTCACTATGACACCGGTAGCGCGGAGCTCTATTTCTATGATGGTACGGTGCAAAGTCACTTCGCCGATCATGATCTAGCCCCGTTTTTCGCGATACCCGACGTTCGAGCAACGTGGATTCCTTCGATTCTGGTGCCCCGATCAATCGATGACAATAAAGGGCGAAGGCCGCGATCGAAGGAAATCCCTGGCGATCGCGACGTCAAGAATCCCATTTCGCCCATCGAGTCGAAAAATAACGTAACTCGCCGTACATCTCTGAGAAAAAAAAATCTTCCGTGTGATCGCATTCTTCTCCCGCCTCGACACGCTCGCCGAGGACGATCAGCATTCCTGAAACGTTCTATCCGAGTCTTTGGGTCTGCTCGATGTCGCGCGCGCCTCTTGGTCCACAATATTAATATTTATCAGCTAAGCACTACATATGAGATTGTATCAGAATATGTGTGTATGTGTGCGTATGTCCCATGCATCCTCCTGTAATCTATTATCAGTTCTAGAATTTCTTTAAATTAATCTGTTAAAATTATAACTATAAGAAGAACTATAAGAAGTTTTAAAGACATTTAAGAAAATAATTCGAGACACTGTCCCCAATGAGAATGGGTAGAAGCGAAATTTTATAGCGTCGCAACACGCAAGTCTGAAAGTTCTTCAGAACGCTCTTCTGACAGAACGTTAGAGTTTGAGCGTCCGACGTGCTGTCATCATTAGAACTCGAAAGTGCGTTATTAATAAAGTTTAATGAAATTAAAAGTTAATTAAAAGTAGCGTCTTGTCAAATGCTACAATTAAGACTATAACAATGTTTTTCTTTGAACTTTGTCTTTCTTCTCCGAAAAACGGTAATCTCTTCCTTCTGAACTGGAAAGAAAGAAACAATGAACAAACAAGCTTAAAATATTTCATTTTCATCGTATCGGCGAGAAACTTAAGAGAAATATCGTGTACATGACTTCGCGAGCAACAGTCGAAGATTATCTATTACTTTTATTCTTCTTTCGCCTCTTTTCCATCATGTCCTCTGCCTCTTCTACCCGAATTTAAAAGCGGCAGGAACCAAATGATCATAAATCCCATGAGATCCCTCAATTGGATCCTGTCGTCGAACTTCGATGTTTATTCCAGTGTCACCGCAATGGGAGCCACTTGCAGGTACTTTACGCGCGAAACGTTATTCCTTTCGTCAGCCTGATTGAAGAATGAACGCATGATCAATCGGCATCTTTCCTTTTCTCTCCTTTTCTGCTTCTTTTTATCTTTATCTCCTTTCCTCTCCCGGATTTTCGTTCTCAACGGATTTAGAAACTGGTCTGTTGATGTGCTGCATCGCTGCTCTTTGAGACCGTTTCTCGTCGCTCCGCAAGGCCACAGCTGTCCGTATTCCGTGAGTCCCGTTGTAACAGGCCACCCTGAAAAGTTACATCAACAAGAATAATTTTGTGTTCTTGTATACCACTGTATATTTTATTTTGTTCGTTCAAGCCTTTCTATATCAGATCATTGGTTAATCAATGCGCTATATTTTACCTATACGAATATCAACATTTTACTATCGTGTCTATGCGGAGCGACGAGAAACTCAAAGAGCAGCGATGCGGCACATCAACCAGCTTCTAAATCCATTGAGAATGAGAATCCGGGAGAGGAAAGGAGATAAAGATAGAAAGAAGCAGAAAAGGAGAGAAAAGGAAAGATGCCGATTGATCATGCGTTCATCCTTCAATCAGGCTGACGAAAGGAATAACGTTTCGCGCGTAAAGTACCTGCAAGTCGCTTCCATTGCGGTGACACTGAAATAAACATCGAAGTTTGACGACAGGATCCAATTGAGGAATCTCATGGGATCTATGATTATTTGGTTCCTGCCGCCTTTAAATTCACGGGTAGAAGAGGCAGAGGACATGATGGAAAAGAGGAAAGAAGAATAAAAGAAATAGATAATCTTCGATTGTTGCTACGATGATCGCGAAGTCATGTACACGATTTCTCTTAAGTTTCTCGCCGATATGATGAAAATGAAATATTTTAAGCTTGTTTATTCATTGTTTCTTTCTTCCCAGTTCAGAAGGAAGAGATTACCGTTTTTCGGAGAAGAAAGACAAAATTCGAAGAAAAACACTGTTGTAGCGTTAATTGTAGCATTTGACAAGACGCTACTTTTAATTAACTTTTAATTTTATTAAACTTTATTAACAACGCACCCATTCTCGGGGACAGTGTCTCGAATTACTTTCTTAAATGTCTTTAAATGTGTTCTTGTATACCGCGCTGTGTATTTTCTTTTGTTCGTTCAAGTCTTTCTATATCAGACCGTTGATTAATTAATACGCTAACTATATTTTACCTACACGAATATCAACATTTTACTATCGTGTCTATGCGGAGGTGTCTGTGCCGACCTGGAGCAACATATTGGCGAAGTTACTATTGGTGAACTTGAAGTGCCGCTTGTCGTAAAACTTCAATAGCGCCGGACTATAAGGATGCTGCTCCTTCAAGTGAAGATAATGCACCTCCGGCTCGTGCGTCGTGTGTCCACATTCCTCACAGACATACATCTATCAAACAGACACATCGCATGCAGATAACAAATTAAAATATATATTTACAAATATATATATATATATGGAGGATATCTATGTATAGAGAGAATAATAGAATAATAGATGCAAAATATTACTTTGGTATTTCAATCTTAGAAAATTAACTTACCTTAGCGCGACGCTCTTTATATGCATACTGATGTTGAACACCATGCACCTTCTGGCCGTGACTCTCCAGCGAGCAGCGTTGCGTGAAACTCTTCTCGCAAAGGAAGCACTTGTAAGGTCGCACACCTGTATGCGTCCGCGTATGCCTCTTGAGGTCAAATGTATCGTTGAAGCCCTTCCCGCAGAACGTACACAAATAACGCTTTACGTCACTATGACACTTCATGTGACGATTAAGAAGTCGCTGAAGACTGAAGTTCTTGCTGCACACACGGCAGGTAAAGCGATTGGGATCATCGTCCTGTTGAGCAAAGAGTCGAAGAGTTATCAGAGTGCTATAACGACTTCTTGCAATCTTGCGGCATCGACTCGCGATTCGATACGATGAATTCGTTATGTCACAGCCATGTCTCTAGTAACGAAGATTGCGCAGAGCTAACGCACAAAGCAGCATTACCTTGCCAGGCGGAGTGCGATTAGCTCTTTCTTCATCCCGAGTAGCTGCGGCCTGCCTCTGACCCTCGATGGCTAAAGGATTCTTTATGCCATGACCACCATTAACAAATTCTAGCTGACAATCGCTCGGTAAACCCAGCTACGATGAGAATATACGTTAATTCTCGCTGTGTTTTTCGTGACGATCAGAAGATGACATCGGATGAAGCACTCAAATTGACTGAGCATTGCATAATATGAGAATGGGAATTAACATTCCACTCGTTATCATCTTTACATACCGATCTCACGTAAGAATTTGTGTATCGATCTACAATTTTGCTTGAACAATTCAATTAAAACGAAAAATTCAAGGAACTCATAAATTATATCACGAACGACATTATTTCCAAGTGTCGTTATAACTCGATTCCGGGAGGTAATTTAATATTGTGAAACGAAAATATATGCTTTTGCCTGGATCAATTTGGGTTGCTTACCCTTTGTTGAAGTACACCGACCCGTTGCGAGAGCGGCGGTTCGCCTACCGATCCAGCAGCTTGAGTTGCGACGGTGGTGGGTGATACAACTGCTATGCGTGGACTGTGCGCGTGTTCTCCCAGTCCGCATGACGGTGAGGTACCAGATGAAGCTCCATCCAAGGAACAGCTCGCAGTGCCAGGGCTGGGTAAGCTTCCGCCTACGCTGCTACCGGAGTCTATCTCTAAACCTTCGAGATTAAGTAACCGAACCGTTAGCGCGGTATTAATCCTTAGTCCTAGATCAACGAATTAAAAATCTTCCGTTAGAAATCTAAGAATCTTCCGCGACAAATTGTACTACTTTTTACAGTTTTCTATATTTTCAAATATTATAATATAATTGTATGTCTCACACATAAAACATTTATATTATGTTATACATTAAATTGATAATTTTAGAGATATTACTATCTACGTACAAACTTATTTATAAAAATATCAACGTTCGTTCAGTAATAATTATACAAAAATATAAAAACAATCATGATAATTACCGTTATTGAAATTCAATCAAATATAAAAACAATCATGATAGTTACCGTTATTGAAATTCAATCCGGGACTCAGAAGACTTTGATGCTGTTGCTGCTGCTGTTGCTGTTGCTGCTGTTGCTGTTGCTGCTGGTGCGGTGAGCTAGCTTGCTGCTTCTGCTGATGTAACTGCACCTGAATTTGTAACTGCTGATCCTGTTGATGTTGATGATTCTGATTGACATGTAACGCAAGCTCTGGACGTTCCTTTTGAAGCGACTGATAACTCGTCTCGCCGGCTGCGTAGCTCAATCCCGCCAACTTGGATGCGTTAAAATGTTGCGGAGTTGTATAGTGTCTGAGAAAAAGAGTCGCGATTTATTATCAACATTATTTTATTCAATTTATATTGCAATTGAAATTTACAAATGGCATATTTATATGGAGATACTTGGGTTTTAAATTCAACTACGATGAAAGCAAACAGCGAATGGCAGAGATAGTATTAGTTAAATCAACGAGCACGCGAGTAGTTTCTCACGCTAGTTGAGCATGAGCTCACCTCGTGTCAAAGCCTCTAGTCAAGGCCATGCTATGCTCGGGGAAAGGATCGACGCTAGGCTCAACGGGAGTAGTCATCTGACCGGCGTCCTGACCGATTCCACTGCTGCCAGTCGAGGCGGGTGAGTGTAGTGATTCTTCCAGGAGATCGCTGCCACCATCTTCGGTCTGTAGCCTGGGCAACAGAAGGTCCGCCGCATCGCTGAGAGTTTCGAGAAGTGCCGTGTGATCAGACGGCGAGTTGAAGGTCAAGGTCGCTGCAGTGAACTGCAATGGGTCCACTACCATAGTACCAGTCACCATATCCACCATCATTCCAGTATCGGTGACGTCGTAGGTGCCATATTGGGAAGGAAGCAGGTCGTTCGGCTGAATTTTATAGCCCGCTAGTTCTTCCTCCTCTTCCTTAAACGTCAAACCGTAGGAGGCGCAAACATTTGCGCAAACATTCTGAAGAAGAGAGTACTGCTTGCCCTCCTGTGCATTATACTGCGCGTGCTGTGAGTTGTCCTGTTGACCGGTATCGCATTCAATCCCGACGGCCGTCAATGGTGTGAGATACGCATTTCCTGAATAACGACACAGATAATCCAGTAATAAAGATTCATGAATCTTAATTTAACAAATTTGTATACACATACATAATACGTACAACATACGTATTCTTTCAAATCTACTGAAAGGATAATAACATCTTGACAATTGATGCGTTATTCCTGGATTTCAGAGAATGAGTATTGTGATAATTTGATTAATTGAAATAAAATATAATCTATTGTACATCGTTTTGTTTTTTCATAATGTATCGTCATTAATAAAAGAGTTATAGCTTAACAAAATAAAAGAAACTTATGCCACACTAAGAACATCGAAAAAATTATACATGCAACAGAATAACATCTTACAATTAGATTTGCCAAAAAAAGTGATACCTTGCAATTTTAAATTCTGCAATAATGTTTGCATCATAGAGACTAGATGTCTGAAGATAAATATCACAATAATTTAATAATATCTTAAAAGGCGATATATATTCCTGTATAAATAATAGCAAAAACAAAAACAAATAAATAGCAAAAAAATAAAACTGTAATAGCAGCAAAAAATAATGTACAAGATAACTTGACACACGATGCGTCCAAGTGTAGGACATACTATTACAATTTTATAAGACATAAATAACCGAATTACTCAACCGCACGGTAAACACTCAAGTCAGAACTGATCACAGTCGGCCACAATCACAATTATTTGAACAAAAGATGTAAACAATATCACGATCTGTTCAGATGTGCCTCTGTTATCCATTTCGATGATTTCTTTTAGACAAGATAAATATTACTGTCTGACTTCAAATACAAAGAATTATATATTGTCATAATAAATTTAATTCTAAAATTTAGTTGATTTAGCTAACAATTTAATTGTACAAAACAAATGGCTGGAAATAACTACTATTTCTTGTTAATTAGTCAATTAATTAATACGTCTTTAATCAGACGTAATAAAAAAAAGCGTTGTGTCTGCAACGATCAAAAATGTAATATTAGATAGTTAATCGTTAATGTTCTAACAATAGAATTGATCTAACAATAACGAACCGCGTATCATTAAAAAGATTTCATAGCGGCGAGATATCGAGTCAAGAGTCGACTGAAAATCATTCACGTCTTTCTGACGCGAAGGAAATGAGTAAAATGAAAAAAGCGAAGGTAAGACGCGCTTATACTTATTATTAATTTACCTTGAGAACTGTTATACTGATTGGCGAAGTTCGCGAGATTATTGCCGCCCTTCAAGGATTCGTAGAACGGTGGCAGAGAGCCCGTCGGCGGCGAACTCGGTCCGTAGTTGCCACGACCTCCATTTCCTCCGGGGGGCATGCCGCCTGCACCCGCACCCCCGCCTAAAGCACCACCACCGCCACTGCCTCCGCTGCCGAGAATCGTCCCGTTTCCGCATCCTCCACCGATCATAGCACCACCGCTGCCGTTGCCGCCGCCGTTCGACGATGGTGAGGAATTGTTGGCACCGCCACCGCCACCACCGCCGGAAGAACCACCTGAATTCGAGGATCTGCCATGGCCTGCAGCCGCTTGTACCACCTGGGACCCAGACAGTTTGACAGCCAGCAAAGACCTTGCAATCGAGGTGCTGGAGCTGCGTGCTGCCATCGCACCATCACGACACTTTTCTTCATCTTCCTCCTTTCGCTTCGGCACTGCATAATCTATGGGCTGCTCCTGAAATTATTATTAATATTATTATTAATATTATTATTAATAATATTATTATTAATATTACTGCTTACGTGCATTAATATATCAATTGTTTTCCTTTTCGATTGTTATAAAAACACCGAAATTTATATTTTCCTTTTGATTTTCACTCTCACATTTTTTCATCGCTTCTCTGTCTATCTCTCTCTCTTTATCTGTTTTTTTGAACTATTGTACCAACCTCCAGATGGCACAATGGTAGGAGTATGTATTCATCGAAATAGAATCGGTTGTTATTTTCTCGAAAGAGTATACAATGAGGTGTTAAGTTGTTAAGAAAAAAAAAAAAAATTTTATTAGTATAAGAGATAAAAATATAATTTAATAAGAAAATTTAGGAAAAAATTGAAAAGTTAATTTACAGATATAATTGCAAGAAAATTGAATACACACTTGATAATTTAAATGCATATAAGTTAAAGATTTTCTATTCAAGGTTAAAATATAAAATATATAAAAAGACTCTCATATTTTATTTTATTGCATATGTAATAAAATTATAGAGCGCGCGCGTGTGTGTGTGTATTTTAATGTACTTCTAAAAATTTGATTCATTAAATGTGCCATTAAATTGAAAAAATTAAACAATGTTGCGCAAGATGTATTAATGTAATTTCTTAGATGAACATTTTTCAAAACAAAATATTTTATCCGAATACACAATTCTTCATTTTCGATATAAAATCGAAATTCTGTTCCTAAGGAGAGAGGGGGAGAGAGAGAGAGAGAGAGAGAGAGAGATTTTCTTTTCTCTTTTCCTTCTCGTATAACGTATACTCGCGAAATTACTGTGAATTACTGTGCACATTTTCATAGAAATTACAAGCTTTCGTACTTTAATATGAAAAACAACAGCATACAAAATCGCAAGAAATTGCTCGGCAGACCGCAAGTTAAGTAATGTTACGCATAATACCATGCAAAATTTTCTTCGCCCTTTTTTATCCGCTTTGTCGTTATACATAATGTATGAGGCATTGCAAGGAAGTTAACGAAATCCTGTCGAAATTAACGAAGCATAACTGAATCAGCCTAATAATAGACTTCTGTTCCCTCGGATGTACTTAAATATCTTATACGTATTCATATTTTTATTGTTGTTAAAATTCGTTATTTTTCAATAACTGAAGAAATATATGAAATGTTTTAATTGCATACAATGCAAAATCATTGCTGTAGTTATCCGACGAACATATATCGATTACTATCCAGACAACAAAAAATACAGAGTCAAAACATAGGACATTCGAAAGATGGGTGCCATTAGTTAGAAAAATGCATAAATGCACGATTATTCACTGTTCATCTAGAACTAGTTTTAAAGTCTCCTTGGACATCATTTTTCATTTATGCTGCTTGATTTACCTGTTCTGGTTCTGGAGCTTGTATTGGATCAATTCTTTCGATCTCGATCTTGTTTTCTTCTTTCCTAGAAGTACCTTGGGGTGGCACCCTCTGGATAACGGAAACCCTTGTTGGTGGTTCAACACGGGGTGCTTTCGGTGGCGTTTGCGGCCTGGGCAATGCAATCTTCTCTGACTTTGACAGGAACTGTGGTGGATCATCCGAGGCTATCGGTGGGCTACTGTATTCTTTCCGCTCCGCTCTGGTGAGCACATGACGTCTACTACCATACGGCACGTCACCGCCGAGGATGCTGGAGATAAATCGTCTTGGAGGCGGGCTGGTAGCATTACTTGTCACCGGGTGTGGGGGTGATGGTGATGGTGCCGGACTGCTGCTGCGAAAGGATTCCGGAGATGTTGCACGATCATCATCAGTTTTGTCTCGATCTATTGACAAAAAAAGAGAAAAATGTTCCATTATATTTCAGCATTATGGTGAACTATTATTTACTAAAAATCCTGAGAGTTTGTCCCAATTGTAAAGAACTGTATCGAATTAAAGAAAAAAATTTCTACGAATCTGTTTTTTGTTGAGCTGAATACGACAAACTGAATTCTTTTATATATTATTATTTAATTTGATTTAATGGATTGGAAAATTGTATTAAAGATTCACATACACATCTCCTTCATTAATAAAATATACTATTACGACAGTTGAGAGGTCTGGTGTTCTACCTATGAGTAATTTATCGATTGACAAGGAAGTCTTCGATACATCGAACATATTCCAATAAAAGAACTAATTTGTTATTATTAGCATCCTGTCGATATCATCTGTCGATATTTATAAATTCGATTTAAATTTATATTGACTGAACTTATATTGATTGATCTTTGGTCAGTATGAAGTAAATTCATCATAATCTAAGTAAAAAATTCTATAGAAAACACTGCAGAAAGCAATATGACACAAAGGCTTTTTCTGAAAAACATGAGACCTTGCTCTTTTTAGTTCCGACCTTACAATTTTCTTCGGTACGGCATACAATAAACTGAGAATTTCAACAAACTTCCCATTCCAAGGCTCGCACAATTTAACACTTAACACGCGACACGGATTTACGACTCATACGAACGGCGACATCGACACAAGGTGAGACAGGAATTAAATCTCGATACGTATGCGAGCCGATCGGGACTCGGCAGTCGGCATACGTAATGCACGGACGAGGCAATGACGACGACACGGTAACGACGACGACGACGATCATAACCGTCAGTTGGCGGTTGGCCCGCTGCTCTCCGTGTCTGAATTTATGAGCAACCTTGAGGATTCGCAGGTACCGTATAGCGGCTACGGCCATTTCGCCGTACGTTCGTCCTTCGCACGCATACGTGATCTCCCACTTTTCTCCTCGAGCATGTCTCAGAGTACGCGGACAAGTAACTGTCTTTAATTAGCGAGCGATAACCAATTGCGGTACCGATCACCTCCTCCCGTTGTTATTCCTTTCAAGAGAAACGAACGGATATTGAGAGCGATATCCTCAATCATCTCCAACTAAGCGATATTACAAGATTTCCCATGATAAAATGATTTCCTAAAGTGATGGATTTATGGATGCAAAATCGTCATATCATAGGATATCAATATTTTTTCCAATCAATATTTCTATAAAAATTTAGCGACATTATTTTTTTATTATATATTTATTACTTTATTTATGTAGATAATTTTGCATTAGAAAGAGTATTATTGATGTAAAAATCAATTATAAGATATCGATTTTGCATCAATAAAATCATGTCCACTAATGTAGAATTGAATAAATAAGGACCTCAGAAATAAAGTAATAAATATATAATAAATACAGTAAATGAGCGATGTCGCTAACTTTTTATCGTCGGCAATACTGATTATTATTTAATAATAATAATTTTATAATTTTATTTAATAATAATAACTTTAATTTTTTTTCGTCGCAACGCAGTACAGTGCTTTTACACAATTTTAAAGATGATCTATTATTGGATGTGCGACGCACGCGATCTCTCGACTTTCGAGACTTATCAAGTGCTTTTCGACGAGCACGAGGACACTGTGTAATCACATTGTTAGAGCGACAACCAGGAAATTATCTGCGCGAGGACGCGGTGTTTTACTCTGAAGTCATTTTGGAAAATATATTGAAGGAAGAAAAGTCTCTTCGCCTATAATCTTCGGGGATACCAATATTACATACTTCGACATTCTTCCGTTTGCAAAAAAAAAATATTATTTAATGACAATTTTATTTGCAATTAATATTTTTTACGTGCTTGAAATTATTAAAAAAAAATAAATATATATAAATGCCACACACAAAATATCTTAATGTTACAAAAATCACTAGGAATATACGGGTAAGTTAAGAAGTGAGTCGCTTCTGTAAACAGAGCTCAAAGCACCCCGAAATGCAGAGTGATCGAAATAGAGAAATTTAAATCCCTACGCCCGCGGCGTCCTCGAGGAGGACGAGCTTTTCTGGATCTTCTCGAAAGACTCTTGTCCCTGAGCTCGAAATCAACCGCAGGCTATCCCGACCTCGAAATTACGAGTTAGAGGTGCCTAACGACATCTTTTGCGCAATCGCTTGCGTCACGACCTGAACCTCTGAAGGTAACAGCCATGGCGAAGGCATCAAAATGGCGGTTCCGTTCGGGCAATCTTCGGTGGAAAGAATCACACCGCGTGCATGCGTGCATGAGTTCCTCTGACCAAATCCCCCTAACAGGTTCGGCTGTGCTATAAATACCTGCGGCGCAATCGTCGTGACCGGGGTACCGATGTACGCCTCTGCCTATCTTCGACTCTCTCTCTCTCTCTCTCTCTCTCTTTCTCCCTCTCATCCCGATTCTCTGTCGTGCTCTCTCCTCGTCCAGTTCTCTCCATCCATTCCTTGTTCGTCAGATATCTTTCTCTCTCTTTCTAATTTTTCCTTTCGCTTCTCTTTTCCCTTCGCACAGCGAGAAAGAGAAAGAAAATGAAATGAGAACCGGTACATCGGGTCGGAATCGAGAGGAACGGGCTTACTCACGAAGCGAAGAAGACAAGGAGAAGAGATCGACCAAGAGGATGGCGAGGAAATTCCGGTAAATCGGGACCTGAGACGCAGTCCACCAGTCCTGCAGTCGGAAAATCGGTTTTATAATTAAGAATAAACTAAATGATTAACCTTCATATTTGATTATATCCATTCAAAAAATTAGTGGAAGATTAATTTTTATTCTTTATAAAATAAATTAATTATTTCTCTCATAATTGATAAGCACTTTTTAAATGTTGAGATATAAGAAAATCCAATAAAATATGAAAAATACAAAAAGACAAGGGACGTGATAAATGAAATATATCGCACACTTAGAAAAATCCTGTTTGAATAGATTAATTGGAATTCTAATTGAAAATGGACGGATCAAAATTTTTTCTGGTTAAATCTACTAAAATTCGAAATTCTGATTAAAAGAATCTTTTCGTCCATTCCAATCATTCATTTTCAATCACAGTTTTCTCAGTGCAGCGTTAAAGATTCTGTAGACGTCGACTCGGTTCCCTTAGAATCTTTAGATAGACGACGTTGCAGTTGCTAGTCAAATCAAAAGGGTGTTAAGACGAATGTACTCGCTCGCGAAACGGAGTACCTCACGAGCGATCGAGCGGAGAAGATCGATGCCCGGACTCGGATGTAACGACTGAATCCTTACAATTCCCAATGCGAAACTCAGGGAGCACGATGCTGAAACGAGCGGAGTATACTTCCTGATCTATACGAGGCCTCGAGGTCATTGCCATTACGGGCTAAGGCGCTTGTCGAAATTATCCCGAGGCCGCGTTTAGCGTGACTTCTGCATCCTAGACTTGTCGTCGCGTATCGATGTTCGTCCAACGTTGCGAAGAATTTGTTACTCACGGCATTACACGTTGTTAAATTCATTATGTCAAATTATGTCATTAATATAAATTATTTGTCGATTTTAATAACCACAGAAATAGATTGATTTACATTTTGATATACATGAGAGTTACACGAAAAAGATGGTTTTGTTGAAGTATCAAAAAATTTAGATACATATTTGAAAATAATTTTGTTGGACTACAAAAATAATTGTATAGATAGGATATTCAAATTGGTTGTCAAATCTTTTTGCAGCATTACTCATCATACTTGAGATTCCTATGTATTATTTTTAAATGTGAATCTTGATAAATTTTTTAATACTTCAGCAAAATCTTTCTTTTCATGTAAAAATAACAAAATGTTATTTAACTCCAGGGAGTCATTGCTCTTTTGATGTTTATACGCGACGCCAAGAAATTAAAATTAAAAAAGTTCACTTTTTCTCTGATCTGATCCAATTCCAAACTGTGCTTGTAAATGTGAGTAAACGGCCTCGATACCGTTCTGTTACCATTCGGAGTGTATCGTGGCGTTAACTTCAACATTAAATGTGGGGTGTGGAATACCAGTCCGAGTCTGCAGCTATCAACAATTACCAGTGGTTTCTCAAGACCGACGATAAAACATCCACCTTATGACGTTTATGGCGACCCATAAATCTCCAGCGAAATGTATATATATATATATATATATATATATGTATATATATATATAAAATGCAACTCGTCGATTACTTCATCATCCGACACATTGTTCTGGTCTATATGCAGATAAGCGAGATAAACATGGCGTAAATGGCGAAGGCGCGCATTGCCGAGCCGTGGTGTTAGCCGAAAGGAAAGGAAAGGAAAAACCTGAAAAAAGGACTCGAGAGCAGGGAGCGGTCGGTCGTAAGTAGGTCGGCTAAGCCGCGTCGTTTCGTTCGATCGAACAGATATTACAACGGCAACGAAGGCGTAAAGCCTGGACGATGCTGACGATGCATCGTCCATGCCAGCAAGAGAACTCGCAACAGGATCTCTCCGCCTGAACCCGGTCGCGACCCAGGCTGTTTATGCCTGGCAGGTTTTCTCGAATCTCGCGCTTCGATCTCGAGACGTTCCTTTTATAAATATCGTGATTTATTTTTCTTTTCTCATTAAGCTTGCAGAAGAAATACTACAACACTACTAATGTTCACATCCGCGTTCTATAAAATTTTCCTAAAAATTTCTCCTAGTTTCTTCACGATCTCTTTTTAATTTTCCAAATCTTTTGTCCTTTCTATCATAAATTTTCCAAATCTTTTGTCCTTTCTATCATAAATTTTCCTAAATTCGATAAACGTTGCATCAATATTATCATATTGTCTTAAATTGATGTTACTACTCCCACAAAATTGCGGCTTCAAATTCTTATTGGAGTACTACTGGTCTCTTAAACGTAAAGAAATTCCAGGCAAGGACGCAGCGGAAAAATCGCCCCGGAATCCGAGCCGAGGCGTTCGCGAGAAAGTGCGACATCTCGTATGCACGATCTCGCGTGCGATATCTGCGTAGCGTTTGCGTAGCGGTACCATGCGTGGGTCGAATCGTCGTCGTACGGACAGCAAGGTGACACCGTACGTATACGCGGCCACTTGGTCACTTTACGTAATGGACACGTGCAGTGCGCACGAGCACGCGCGCAAATTACCTCCACATTGCGTGAAATCCGTGCATTTCCATGTTCGGAGCAATTTGCGTTTCGCAGTGCAGAATCAATGCCAGCGAAATGCAATTCCTTCATAAGGACACCGCCAGAGAAATGATATTACATTAAGAGAAACGTTTTATATATGTGACTTACATAAAACTTCCTTCTTTTTTAAAGTTTTTGTAGTAATCAAAATTTGGTTTTTAGAATAAAACAATTTGGAAATTGAAGCGAAATTCTGAAAGATAATATTCGTACCAATTAAGTAGTATTATGTAAACATCATCGATATCTAGAATATCTTGCGTTACTAAAAAAAATATGTAAAATTATGCGAACAAGTGTAAAAATCACACGACTTAATGACGTAACTGTATAATATATTTTCATGTGATTTTTTGCACTTACCGTTCGTATAATTCTAAATATTTTTTACTATTCTTATGCTTTTCTCACATCACAAAGAAAATATGTAAACAATAATAAACAAGAAAGAAGAATAAAATTATGTGAGCACACGAAAATCACACGATATTAGTTGTATGTGCATGATAAATGTGCGACTTTTACATTTGTTCACTTTTCTTCGAGTATACGTAATTTAGTATGCAATCTCAAAAGTACAATCTCTAAGATAAATGTTAATATGATGATAAATGTTACTCAGATACTACCGTTAGAATACGCAGTGAAAAATAAAATATTTTATAACTTGCATATTTTCTATCCAGATTTCCATCTAATCTTAATATTGACAGTGCTCTGTAATTTTCGTTAAACCAGGTTGCATCTATAGCACTGACTCCATACAACCATGTTTGCGTGACTTAATGCCTAACTTAATTGCATTCTCCGGCACGAGGAAGGATCTTAATTTTGGAGCAAATTATCGGCCTGGCTTTGTCGTTCCCAAATTACACGCGTCCCATTTTTATCAGTTTCAATAATCGCAATTGAATCAGTCATGCCGATCACACACGCGATCGTGTTTTCCTTTGCGATTCGCCAGCCAGCTCGATCTTGCCAGCAGAACGAATGCATTGGTTTGCGAGTAATGCATCGCACATACAAGTTCTGCTTCCTAGAAGCTAGCGAGACACACATCTGCACGTGCATACAGCGCACACGTACACATATTTATACGGCCTGGTAATGCCACGCTTCAGAGAGTCCTTTCTATGGCCGAGCGGAAGATCGAGACGTTAGCCGACGACGACGACGTTTCTTCGCTCGACCTTGGCACTCGGTGAAAAGTTGCGAATGAAAAAAATCACCGGTTGCTGCGTTTTGCGCTGGAGGATCAGGAATAAAGAGAGAGGAGGAGAAGATCAGTGCAATGTGGGGGAAGACCGGTGCAACTTCGACGTAGCCGGTCGAGCGTGTAGCCGGAGATCGCACAACAACGAGGCACAATGTTGGTTCTTAGGAATTACTGTTTGAAGAAAAGTGTCGATAACGTGATACACTACGATGAAATGTGACAAAGTTAATTGAGGCTGTGATACTACTCGACATCAGACCTATTCTTTCGATAAATTCTTTGAACTGATTCACACAGTTCAATAAATTCAAGTCAAACTATTATTATTGTAATTCAGTAACTCTAAAGCAACAAAAAGTCTATACAACATTAAAAACATGACGTAATTATCCTTATACAATGAAATTATCTCCCGGCATCCAGAGAAATCTCACCGATAATCATTTTGCAGGACCATGAAAAAAAAAACGCAACGAGTTATAGGACATTACTGTATACGCGTCATCATTATCGTGCGATTTCAACTGAATACGCAACTATTCGCATAATTCAACGTCGATTGTATAACTCCGTTTTTACGACCGTATTGCATAATGAATATCATCTTAGGAATTATGAAACAATTTAAGTTTCCAAGTAAAAACGTAAAAAATTCAAAATAAAAAAAATGTATATCAATGATATGAAGCGACATTGACTTCTATTGATTAATGATTTAATGAAATTAAAAAAGCGATTAAATACAATCGTATTAATCCATATCTGCGATTAATTTCATTCTAAGCGGTTAGATCATTTATAAGCCAGTGCTATCTGTAATTTCGTTCCCCTCTAATTAGAATAGCAAGGAAAATGGCAGCGGTAAATCCACCTTGGTTCTCATTCGTTGTAGTATTTCAATTGAAATTTTTTCCAAACAGATAAGCGGGATCAGAGACCGTGGCAGAAATCGTCGCGACTGAGCGGTGTCATTCGGCTATTCGTTGTTAGAGCAACGCTAAACCGCAGACTACATCATCATTTTGGAGATAATAACTCGTGCAATTATACAGGAACAAAGACCAAAATTATTCAAGTTGATGCGAAAAGTTCGCATCGTTCCTTTATCGAATAACTATATTAAATATACATTTAGAAAATTAAAGTCCTTAAAAAATAAATTTAAAAAAATTCTTTCTAAATAAAAAAACAAAAGTATATTCAAACTTATGTTGATAATCTCATTTCGATATCGTTAAAATTTTGAATTCAACTTTAATAAATTTTTTGCACCAATCTAATACTTAAAAATCTGAAAGAAATATACAGCTTCTTAATATACTTTCTTCCCAAATCTTTAAAAATTTCTAAGTGATATTTATATAAATATCGTAATAAATAAATAAATTTAAACTACAACAATTAAAGAAAAAGTATAAAGTATAAGTAATCAGCGAATTGAAATTCTTCATCATCGTATTGGAAAAAGAAACTGATTGCATTAATTTGAATTCCGGTTGAAAATAGACAAATTAGAATTTTCTAATTGACTATTATAATTCTAGTTGAGACAACCAGAATTTTAATTGATATGATCAGAACCTTCTTTCGTTCATTTTCAATCAAAAATTTTTATCATAAAGGAGAAACAACTTTCGCGTTCAAGATTCTATCCAAGTTTAGTAATCGACATTGGTCATATTACAAAGTGACATTTTCCACGATGAGAGCAGACTCAACGCTATTATCCATAATAGTTATACTCGCGTTAATTCACCGTCGCGAAACGATCGCACCGATTCGCTAGCTCTAGTGTAGAACGAGATTTATCGCATTGAACGTTCTTTTCTTTTGCACTTGGCCCCCTTGCTCGGAAAGAATTTCGGTCACGGCCCTCTTGCGCCATTAGCTGCCGCCGCCACCACCACCACCGCCGTACACTTCTCGTTCTCTGTGTGTGGAATGTATTGTGTATGCGTGCACACCAGCTAACGACGACGATGACGACGATGGCGTACGCACTGAGGTGTACCTGCTCGCGGCGCTTTCGACGACGAGTCGAACCTGTTCCCCCGCGCGCGAGAAGTCCGGTGTCGTTTCAACCGGTGGACCTCGGCGTACGTGTCTGCGGGGTGTTCCGCAAGATTTGCGTTAAGCCTCAGGGACGTATTCATGCCAGGAACGACGTAAACCTCGCAAAATGTTCATTCGAAGCGTAACATATACAAACGTTCGCATTTTCAAAATGCGCACAGCTGAGAGAAGTTTTGAAATTTGAGAATATAATTGTACTTTATCATTTTGTATTTTATCATAATTTTGATTATGGTATAATATTAATGAAGATAATTATATATATAGTTCTATTAACAAATATATATATGTTTGGTACCAAAAAATAACTATAAATTATGATCATTATTATCATAAAAATAGTTGTAATTATCATAATTTTTGGAACAATTATATCATGTAATATATATAAAAATATATTACATGGTTAGTTAACTATATGTTTGTTAGAATTAGAATAGAACTATACATATTACATACAATTATTATGATTAACATTACAGCAGTAATAGCTATAATTATAGCAACATCTAATCATCTAGTTATAAATAACAAAAACTTTTCTCTACAAATATCACA
>Ga0157364_1000866_pt1 | contig 23448 bp, 7 predicted proteins | sample AttsexASBM2_FD_111476 | JGI IMG/M metagenome (GOLD analysis project Ga0157364, IMG submission 111476) | Fungus gardens microbial communities from leaf cutter ant in Ribeirão Preto, State of São Paulo, Brazil - Atta sexdens ASBM2 | ecosystem: Host-associated > Fungi > Mycelium > Unclassified ...
TATGCCAAATGTTTCAAAAGTATTGATTTTGCTTTTGAGTGATAATATATAACATATATTGATATTAACAATATATGATACATTATTTAATAGATAAATAAACATTTTTTTAATGTTAAAAATAAATTTTTTATTTATATTTATTGAAAGTTATAAATTAGTACTACAAAAATTTGTCATTGAGATAATTGACATATTTTTTTGTAAAATCTTTATTTTATTTTAAAACATTCTTCTTTAGGACTATAAAAAATAAATTAGAAAATAGTTGCACAATAATTTTTAATCAGAGACCATTACATTTATGTCAACTTCACTCCGACTGTACTCAATCAGATTGAGCTGGAAGATGCATTTAAGCCATCCATCCCTCTTGTCCTGTTACCTTGTCTGTATTGTTGGTACTGGAGATAATCATTCTCGAGGGTCGTAGTCGCGCTTTTTAATCTGGCTTCGGTCTTTCCGCTTTAGCAAATAAGAGAGAAAACGATGTTCCTGAAGAAAGAAGCAACGAAGCCGAGAAGGGGAAAACCAGGCTGCAATTGAGCAATCTCGTGATTGAAAATACTCGATAGAAGGCTGTGCGTAACGTTGTCCACGTCAATAACGTTTATCCCCATTCGAGATCAATCCCACGAGAAACGTTCTTTCGTCGCAGCTTTTTCCCTGATTTCAGACTACCACATCTTTCACCAGATTCGCCTTACTTTGTAAAAGTTCCATTGCGAAACTGTTGCTCTTTAGCACGACCTCATATCAACTTAAGTCTAGATTGTGCAAGCAGGTTTGTTCCTGGCATGAGCTGCCATAGCGCGAAATTTCCGTAATAACTGTATCTCGCGATGAAGATACGCGAAACTTTTGCGTATTATCGACGATATATTTCGCACTTCATAGAATTTAATTTAAAGTATTCTAGATTCTTTCTCTATTTCTCTCTCTCTCTCTCTCTCTCTCTCTCTCTTTCTCTCTCTCTCTTTTACTTTTGCCACCAATTGATTGAACGATAACTTCTACGATATTATTGAATATTCTATCAATAATATTAGTTTTTATTATTAAAGTTATTCTTAATTACAGACTTTAGACAAATCTTTGAAGTAATATATGACGTAACATAAATTATCAAAAATGAATTATAAAATCTAAATATTTATTGTATTAAAAAAAACTATTATTTCTATTTTCTTATTTAAATATTTTGGTCGTCTATAAATCAAAGATCTATTAATCAGATTATAACCAAATAAATACATATGATCTTGCTTTATACGATACAGATTAATTTAAAAAATCATTTTTATATCAATTAATTGATTGAGTTTAAAATATTATATATATATTTTATATATATATATATATATTTCTGCTTCTTGAATCTCGACATAATATACAGAGTATTGAATATGAAGCGAAATGCTTTCAACTGATATCGATCAACTCATATGACTATTTGGAACACTCACTGGTATAATGTATGTATGATCGAAGCGGACCGGAAACAGCAATCCATCAATATAGAGGGCGACCGAGCTTTCGTCGCTAATCACTAATTAATTAGTTGTGTCATCGGTAATGGGCATTGCTGTCATTCGGTAGCTTGTACCTATGAATATATCTCGTTTATCAGAGAAAAGTCGATCCCCATCAAAGTTATTTATTATACACGTTATTAACAGATGATATATATCTGCATATATATTTTTTATGTAGCAGTGATATTTGTAGCACTATTGATAAACATCTAGAAATTTAATTATATTATTTTTTAATGAAAACAAAGTTAAAATTCTGAAATACAATATTCATTCAAATATCCAATAGAGTACATAGATAGAATATCATAGTACACATACATAAATTACTATTATACTTATAATAGTAGAATATATAATAATGGGTAACGAGGATATAATTATTTATGTGATAGTATTATATCATATTGTTGCATAATTATCTACATTGTTGTGCAGCGCATGTTTAAAAAATTCTAATATCAGTTGAGACATATTGATAAACTACGTCATAATGGCCGCTCGTTGCTGGTCCAAAACAGTAATCCATCAATATATCCAGAACTAGCATTCATCGTTAATCTCTAATTAGTCAATTAGCTCACGCAATTTTGCTAATAACGAGCACACATCGTCATCGAGTTGGCGAATAGCGCGGCACACCTGCTACATAGCATCCGCAACGACATATCCGGTGAACTATAATGCTCAGTCTGTGGTATTCCTGTTATGGTTGCATTCATAATTGCCATTATATCGACGAACTTTAGTTATCTTCAGCTTATGCGCGAATTTATCGTTATCCATATCTTCAAAGTGATACTTAATTGAAAATGATACTATGTTAAAGTAATTTATGGCTTATAATTGCTATACGTATAATCTTAAACAACAATTATATAATAATTAAATTTGATCGTAAATTATTGCTCCCGTGTAATTACCGAACATGAATTAGCAAGTATAAATTGTGACATAGAGATATATGTTTAATTAGTTATTGCAATTTATAGGAATATGAGAATCGTATATTAATAGAGTAATGTGGTTTAATAATCATCATACAAATAACTGATCATAATAATACACAAATTTTAAATATCAGACCGATTAATAAAAAAGAAATTTAAAAAAATTTGCAGTTCGAAAAATTTAAAAATGTATATAAATTCTCGCAGAAAATATTAAGCATTGACAATAAGCTATTATATAACTTTCTACTTATTTGTAAAAATTTCTTTTTTTATAACAAGTAGAATTTCTTACTTGTTGCTAATATATTGTGAAATAATATGGGTCGGGGAAAAAGTTTCTTTGTATTTTTTAATTCAAAATTGTATATATAATATCTTCATTAAAACTGAATAAAATTTAAATTTAAAAAAAGAGTTTTAAAGCTTGAAATCTTCACTTTCGAAAGATTACTACAGTTTTTGAGTTTCTGTGAGTTTGATAATTTTTACATATTTTAAAAATTACGAGCTGAAAAAGATGAAAAATTTTCTTTTCACTTTGGGGATCTCTCACGTGCCCAAAAATAATTTACGAAAATTTTTGACTACCTATCGTGAAAGCTTGAAGCTTTCCCTACAAAATCATTTTTTCTTAATATTTCTATGATTTTTTGTTCCTGGGTTATTTGCGGGCATTCTGACTTTAATTGCTCCAATAAAAATCATCATACCGCAAATAATTATTTAAAAAACAGATCTTAAAGAAAACAGATTCTTAAAGTTGAAACTTTGCTCTAGCGAATGATATAATTATAACGAAAATTTCACAATAAATGAAAAACTTTTGCAAAAAAATTTTTTGAAATTCTCGACCTAATATAATATATCTTCGAGTAGGAACAAATGATAAAAATATGTTAAAACAGTTTCTTAAATTATTGATCGTTATATTGTTATATTATAAAACCGTTTTCCATTACACACACATTGGTTTGATATACTCTGTCAATCTTTTCGAAAGTACAAATACTTCTCTATCTATGCACGTATATATTTATTTTTATATATATGGTATTACGTCCATGTCTCTCGATGAGATTTTGCATCGCATTTCGATAGAAAATGGAACAAGTTTGAAGAGCAAAAAGCATGCCGCGAGCTGCGAACCGCAGGGGAACATTTCCGACGGGTTGGAAAACGCAACCTGCCTTTGGCAATTCATGGCGGTAATAACATTCTTGTAACTTTTCATCTTCACACTCTGCATCCCTCTTCGTACCATCCACCGTATTTCTATCGGGTGAAGTATCTTTTCCGATGCGCATTGGAATTCTCGCGGACATTCACAGTTATAACTTTTACAATCGCAAATATACGATATTCCTGCATGGCGTTCAGACGTAAATGTGAGTTGCATAACGAGTATTTGTATTTAATGTATTAAACGGTACGTTGGTGGAAAAGATTCGATCACGGGAATATTTGTAATCGGGTCAGAGACGCATTTAGTAAATGGGGCGGGATGAGCGCAATTTTGCCCAAGCAAGGAAAAATGAACGCGTTATTACGATGTACAAAAACGAAATAATATAACGTACGTAATATTCTACATAAATGTAATGTCATATAATTATAATTTTATCATCTATTCTAACAAATGCTGTACTTCTCATAGATCTACTGACTATGTGACTATATTAATTATTATAATGCAGATTCTATAAGAAAATTTTATTACACTATACGACTTTTAAAGATAATTTTAGATGAATATTTCTTTTATTGTTAACAAAGTTAAGATAGATTTTATTACATTATTCTGTACATTTTAAATTTCAACTCTTAAATATGCAATTATTCTGTACATTCTAAATTTCAACTCTTAAATATGCATTTATTAAAATTTAACTTTAAGACTACTTATATAATATAGATTCTTTTTAGGTTTGATCGAAATGATTTTATTGATACAGATTAAAAAATTATCCATAAAATTATCTGAGAATATTTATAGTTGTGATACATTTAATGTAATGTCCTTATTCTATTCTATTTCGAATTAAAAATGATATAATGAAAAAAGATTATAAAGGATCTCTAGGATAGGATATCTACTTTCGCAATTTTTACAATTTTAGAACCTTTACTATTATTTTTTCTAGATAATTGCATCTAGAAAAGTTTTTAGATATTTATATATACGAGCTAATCTTTATATGCTCTTAGTGTCAAGACACTACCTTGCCTCTTGACATGATATTCGTAAAACGAAACTAATATACCATATTCTTATTACAAAATTTATTATTTCAAATAATATATATGAATAACATATTGTACGTCATTCTATTTTAGTAATATTTAAAAAATATTAATTTATTCGCTTTAATTAGGTACTGCTTCTATTTGATTTAGTATGAAGCAATTAGAGATGTGTAATATAACACTTTATACTTGACTTATCATCGTACAAAATATTGTTTTTTGTCGAAATTGGATAGAAACTATGCTTAATCAAATAAGTTGTAATTAAATTAAATTTTTTTTAAAGCGTCAGAAAGAAATAATCAAAACGTAATTATCTTTCTTTTAATTTTTTTTTAGAATCTGTAATAATGTTAGTGTGTTCCACTATTTATAGTTATATTTTATATATTTTTTATATATTATTAACAATATTTAAAATAGCTTACGAAAAACCTTTAGAGATATCCATTAAATAGTTGTAAGATTAAATTTTGTTATGTAAATATATCCTAATGATATCTACTCATGAGACTTCTATGGATATCATATAGATAAGATAAGCGAATGTACATCTTCAGTATATCCCAGTAATATCCCACGATTCTAAGAAGATAAACTCAGAAATCCCTTTAGATACCTAAGATTAACTTTTACTATGTGGGTAATATAGTAATGTAGAGTTGAAGCCAGTACGCCGAAGGAACAAGTTGGTAATTGAAGAGAGAGAGAGAGAGAGAGAGAGAGAGAGAGAGAGAGAGAGAGACGAAAGAAGTATTTATTACACTTAATTAAACTCTGACTCCAAAATTTGTGTCTGAACGCCTTCGTTCCATTCAACGCTCTGATGCTTTGCTCGCTCTCTCGAATAACACCATTTCGCTACTTGCTGTTTATTATCTTTTATCGATTTTAATTTAATTATTTATCTAATATTAATTTATATATCGTAATATAATTTCATTCTAATAATTGTCTGATCATATCTTATTTAGATCGAACCTCACAGTAATATTACGCAATATATTTATTAATATTTTACTTTTTTAAATAATATCTGTATTTTATAAATAATTACAAAATAGATAACGCAAGACTTTAGTAATATGTATTAGTGGTATTGAAAATTATGGATCGAGAAATACGAACAAATTTTTCTGTATATTAGATTTTATGTCAGATTATATCATTTTTAGTATACTATATAGAATAGTATACTATATAGAATAAAAATTGCGTCTCTCTCTCGTAAGAATTCCGCTACAATCGGTGAAATCACTGATCCTGTAAGGTCGAGTCGTCAAATGCTTATTGAACCATCGTACTTTTCGCAAACGACTTTCAGAAAATTCCTCTACTTTCGAGAAGCTTGTGGGTCAGTACCGTTTTCGCGTTGGATAAAACGCTGTTACCCTCGAGAGATTTGTTGTCGAGATTCAACTAGGACGATGACTTATCCGGACTCGCTGGACTTTAGGGCACTCTGCGGAAAGTTTTCGTGAATGGCGCCAGAACTCACGAGTTCTAGTACTTTCATTGTTTCTGCACTTGATTCTGTTGAAATCGCTGAAAGAGTTAAGATGATTTGTGTTCAAATAATGAAGAAAATATCTTTATAATATGTTTTTCAATCATTTTATATGTGTAACTGATATATAAAAATTGTGTGTCAAATTGCATCGACATATTTTGCTAATGCCGACTGTTATATTTTAACGTTAATAAGTGGATCATGGATTTTAATCAAACATTCTTTTGCAAATATATATTTATAAAAGAATATTTGATTAAATAATAATATATGTATTCTGTATGTATAACAATTGAAAAATTAAGGAAAGATAGTACAACTTTTTAATTGGTTTGAACAGTTTTAAAATTAAAAGATGAAAATTTTCTTTTCGTTTTGTATTTTTTAATATTTTTTATATTTTCTATTACATATTTAGTGACTACACGCAAAGAATAATTTCGCTGAAATCGTTTAAAAATTTAGTTACATGTATATTTGAAAATAATGTTGGACCATCAAAATAATAATTATGTAGAACACTCAAACCGATAAAAAATAAAACTTCTTGCAACATTGCTCATCATGTTTGAATTTTCTATCCAATTATTTTGATGATTTGATTTATTTTTAGATCTATACAATATGTAGCTAAATTTTTAGATTCTTCAAAGTCGTTCTTTCATATATAAATGTAAGTTCTGTTGACTGTTGTTTGTTGTACCTATATAGTTTGAGCTAAATAGATAAATTAGATAAATCATATCAGAAATATGATGCTCTTACGAAGCGTGACTGTCCTGAAATACGTTATTCGTGGAGAGCCGCGCGAACTTTGGGATATGATGTTGAGTTAGGCCGTGTAAATAGTAGAGGAACCAAGCGTGCTGGAGAGATCCCTCGAAAGAACAATACCTCTTTGTCGGTTCGCAAACGGGACTGTTTCGCTCTGGCAAACAAGTGATGGTTGCTTAGCTATGCAATAACGATACTATCCTACCGCCTGCATTGTTATTTCGGACGAGAACTAGACGCACACTTCGCTTACAGATCTGCTTATATCTGCCAGTTATTTACGCCTAACGTGTTTCAAATATGTCTCTACACTATTACATGGAATAATTCTCGATCGATAAACTCGTAATAATTTCAACTGTACATCTAGTCGTATCATATTATTATGATACATTACAATTACATTCTCTATTGGCATTTATTTTTAAATTATACATACTTTCACATCCAATTTAAATGTTTTTCTATTATATTTCTTCTACAAATTTTATTGATTTGATTAATTTTGTCGTTGTAATAGACTATTACCATCATTCTTCTCTAAACAGTTAGTTAGAAAAATTTTCACACAAAGGAATAGTGAATCGTTCCATCAACTCAAGTATGACGTAAAATTTCTCGTTGTTGAAATACAATGCTTTATTTTACTTTTCGACGAACAAATTTTGCTTCCGAAACTCATTTCAGAAGCTTGCGGCGCTAGAATATAACGGCTATTCCTGCAAAAACTTTCAGAGGGCTTGTCTCGATGGAAATATTGCATAATTAAATATATAAATTTACTCGTATTTACTGTATTTATCGGCTCGACAATTCCTTTATAACAATTATCAATTTCTCTTTATAATATAATTTCGAAATAAAATACATCATATATGCGAACGAGCACAATATCAATCGCAACGAATTTTTAATTGCTATATTGAATAATGCTCTGTTATAACGCATTTCATTATTTTGTGGACCTTTGATTGTTGATATTATTCATCGATCTGTTATTATTTATACCTGTCAAATGACGTAATAAAGTTATAAAATATGCAGAAATGTTCGCCTTGCAAATTCCGATCTGAAATAATCTTGTTTATGTCTTTCTCGAAAGCTATTTATTATTAAATAAAGAAGATCAAAAGGAGAATCAGTAATAATTTTATATACTTACAGCACACACACACACACACACACACACACACACACACGCGCGCGCGCGCGCGCGCGCGCGCATGCACACATATCGCTTCTTTGCTTTAAACGTGACACAATTCAAAAAATGAAGTTTTGTAGAAAAAGGAAAAATTATTTTCAATTTAACAGAGAATCGGTTACTCAAATCATATCGAAATGTATTTTTAACATGATTAAATATCATTTTTGTCTTTTTCATTTCATAGTTCTTAAAAAATCCCTTTTTGTAATATAAATTTTGATGATTAAAAAAAAATCACGCTTTTTAAATTATGAAGATTTTGACGATTTTTTATGAAATTAAGTTAGTTTTTTTTTTTTATATTTGATTGAGTAATGTTTTTTTAACTCGTTTTATGGCAATAAGCTAAAAATTAAATTTTTTTATATTACTTTTGAAGTTACCACTAAGAAAAATTTTTCTTAAAGATAAATGAATCAAAAGATTCTAATCATAACAATCAAAGAATTTTTATTATATGTCTCAACTAGAATTATAATAGATTGAATTGGAAAATTCTAATTTTCCATTATACAATTATGTTCGAATTTTGTTTAAATTTTTACAACTAATTATTAATATTATGTAGATATTTTAGGTACAATTAATTTTATTTTTAATTTTTTCAAAAAATCAATATTAAAAAGATTATCACATTTTTTATATTATGTATCCATAATTTAGGATGTAAAAAAATTTCAATTTTATTATCGATGCTTGTGTATTACGCAATACAATCCATTGGAGCCGCAACATCATTGATTGTTATACTTATCAGTCAAATGTTATACCATATGACACACGTATATAATATTGCGCGATAACCTCGGACAATGTTTCAAAATCTTACGCTGCTTGGATTACGGAAGTTTAATTTGAAAGACACGTAACGAGTGTCGCTTAGTCGATCGTCAAAGCACTAATATTATAATTTATGACAACGGCTATGTAAGACTGTACGTCCATTGAATATTTTCGCTGCTTTTAGCAGTTTGACGCGCATATTGTCGGACACTTACTTATACAATAAATGTCAAATATTTCTTGTGCCGTTGCACCCACGAATGCACTGCGCTGCTTTACTCGATGGCAGCGTCTTCACAAGGCAATCACGTCGCCGTGTCGTTGTGCAAGTCACTGCAGTGAAGCGTTCCACGTCTTATCTAATCTCTAAGAACGCCGGTCGGTGTCTGCTTCATCGCTTTGGCCTGGTAGTGAGAAAATATTGACGAACATTCTTTTGCTCTTAACATACTGTTAGACATTTTAGGACCACTATCTGGTCTTGCTTTGGCAATTTACAATTTACGTATGTACATAGAAATATTAATTAGGTTGAATTCTCGTTTTTTCCGATTTGATTTATTCTCAAATCGGCGGAATTCTCTCTGTTAACTCTTTATCTTTTTTTGAAAAATTCTTTTTAATTTTTAATTTTTTGTAGATATTTAGGAAATAAAATCTCAACATACACAATTTTCATACACTATTAATGAAAATGTATTTCTTATTTTTAATGATTTAATTGAGATAAACGAAAGTTATATATACTTTGCGATTTTCAAACAGACGACTTCAACGACGTTTGATTAAAATAAGAAAATAGTATTCTTAACTGATGAACATTCTTTGCAGATGACGATTGACATGGCGACGTCGTAAAATCGACGCAACTCCACATTTCTCCATGGATCATAAGTGATATCGCGGAAGAGAAATGATCATCATTGTGGGACTCCGTGAGAAACGTGTTCCTTAACGCGATCCATCTATCCAAAACAAACCAAGCGTCGTCATGACGCGTTTGGATCGCGCATGAACGATTACATGCCACAAAAACCACGTCGACGATCAGGGATAAGCTGGTATTCGAACCACGTGTCCAAAGTCTAATAGTATCTGACATAGGTGGAGAGATTCGGGTGCATCTTAATAAAAAAGAAAAAAAAAACGCAACTCGCGAACAACATAAGCAAAAAGATTGCAAATGTGAGATTCGTTATCGACGTGGCAGAAAAATACACGAGTGCTGTAAAAAAGAGGCACGCGAGGGATGCGTTCCACAGACAAAGGGTGGGGTCTTTGGTTACCGATAAGGCTTATCCGGAGATACGATGGTCGGCAACTGCGCTCGTCGAGTCGTCAGTCGTAGTACTCAGGTGCCGTCGACGAGATCGTCACGCCACTCAAGTCGCAGTAATTTCGTGATTCGTGCATCATTCTGCAGCTCCAAGGAGGTATCTTGAAAGTGTTGTTTCCGGGCCAAGTGTCCAGTGGTATCACGTGAGTCCAAAAGGTACAGGAAGTCGATTACAGTAGAAGAAAAAGGAGGGAAACGCGCTATAAAGTCGCAACGACGAGCAAGAACGATAACGGGTAATCATTGCCGCAAGAGCGATTAATCGTTGTTTTCCAGGGTACTTCGAGTTTTTAATTTGACGCTTTAGCACGTTAAGTGGGCAGCGACAAAGAATGTCGACGTACAATGAAGGCGCGGAAGAGTATGAGCGAAAAGAAGTGAGGAGAAAGTTGAGAGGCAAAAATGTGTACAGGATAAAAGGCTTAGGTGTAGCATATCAAGATACGGTTTCTCTGTCCTTCGCTTTCCTTCCATCCTCATTTTTTTTCTTTTCTCTTCACTTTTTCACTGTCGCTTATGGCGCAAGCTGCGAACGGTGCCCCGTTTCGCCTTTATTCTCCCTATCTTCTCCGCCCACCGCATCATGCTCTTTGTACAGCTTCCGTCTCATGTGTTAAATTATGTGTGATCTCTTTGACATTCGACAACCGCTGTAGTTCCGGTAATTATATCCCTCGTCACCACGAATTTACTACTCCACTTCGTGCTCTCTTCAAACTAACGTATTTCTACGCCCTTATCTTTTTGCCCTCGACGGACCTTCAAATGTAATCCGCAAGAAGCTAAAATCTCTTCACCGTGAGTTCTTACACCCGTCGCGTCGACTCGACTTTTCTTCTTTCCGCGTTGCGTAGTGGCAGGTTCGCAAGTACCTATTCAATTCTCTCTTGGTTTTATAAGAACAGACCTAGTAAAACGGACGCGAACCTTTACTTTGAATTACTTTAACTCTGAATCTTTTTTCAGTTTGCTTAAACAACCGACGGTAAATTTTTTTATCTCACAATTAATGATTAATACCATACAAACGCTCTCATCAAATCGTTTGCAATGTTGAATTTAAAACGATTAATAAATTGAGAAAAGTTGTGAAATATTATGTGTAGCGACTCTCCTTTCGTATTTCTGCATGATTTTGCTTGCTAGAAATTAAAAAATCAATTTTAATTAAATTTTAATTAAATTTTAGCTACAAAATAGCAAATATAGTGCTTCAATTAAATAAAAAATTGGGTTATTTATTTTTGATAAAATCCTACAAAGCCGCAAACAGTCTTTTTTAATAATAAATCAAGATACAGTCAATAAGTATACAAGTAATAAATAAAGTATAATGTTTTTATTTTCTTTTTTAAATTAAATTTGAGATCTTTCTTCTTAATTATATTAATCTTTATCGTACGAGATACAATTTGGTACTTCATCCATACAAACGGGGATCACTAAATCCGTCCATTTTTTCACCTATTCAGAATGCTTAAAAAAATTTCAAAATGCTTAAAAAATTCACAAACATGCTTTTGAAGTTTTTAGAATAAATATTGGAACTTCATTTTGGGAAATAATTAAACGTAGTATAATTTATAATTATCGAAAGACTCAAAGAAACTTGCACGAACAGGAATCGCTCGGTCACTAGTGACCCATACTTGTAAAGTAAGAATTACAGTTATGAGTATCATTTATAAATGGAGTAGTCAAAGTAACTATACGATATATAGTTTGTGCAAAATCTAAAAAACACACTCCTGATATTTGACACATTTAAATATTTTAAATCTTATTCATCTTTCCGCTTTATAGTTTTCCCGCTTTAATTTTGCCAAAGTTGAACACGTTTCCGTCCATAGAGTTTCGTTCTATATTGCAACGGGAAGGCAAATGCTCCTTCGTGCCAAGTCGGAAACTAATTCGAATTCTCAGGCGACGGATTTTGCCGTCGTATCGTTCCGCTGAAGCTCCATCAGTTTCTTCCTATTGCGCGTATCTTCCACGTTCTTCGTTCTTCCGCGCGCCGGGCTTCTAAGGACTTGACCTGCTGTGAGACATGCGCGAAACAAAAGGGAGTTCGTGGACCAGTAATTTGGGACTCGGGAGTTACGCAGATGGGAAAGGCGAGACGACCACGAAGGCGAGAAAGTGAGAGATAGAAAGAGGAGAAAGACGAAAACTGGGCGGTGAACGGGTAACGAAATCAGCCTCCTCTTCCATCCTCGCTTGCGCATTGCACATGACTCGAGTTTCTAATTAAACTTAAACTTTTAATTGACTCGTTGTAAAGCAGTTTACAACGCACGCGCCCGCTTAGCCAGTTTTTCTCTACGGTGTCGTCCCGGTGTTCTCCAGTTCGACGTTTGTCTCCGCGTTTCCCTCGTCTTTACCATGTTTTACTGCATGAATGAATCACAGTGCCGAAGTTTGTTATTGATAATATGCTAAGATCTTATTAAGAAAAGTAGCTGAACATATTATATTCATTATTAGAAGTTTTTACATGTTTGTTATGAATATTATATTCATTAACAGACGTGTTGCATTATTCTAATAAGTGTTGTATGAATTATATTATTTCTAATATTTATATATGTCATATTCAGTAGTTTAATAAAATAAAATTTCAATTGAATTTTGGTTAATGAATAAAGGAAAGTAGTTTCTGCTTCTTTTTTTTTTAGTATATCTTTTATTTTAAATATAGTATATTTTTATTTTAAAATATTTGTATATAATTATAAAATTTTTTATACCTACATAATTGATTAAATATGGTTAGATTAAATTAAAAAGCAGATATTATGGGAATAAAGATGGATCATGAATTTTTTGATGATTTGTATCAAAAATAATATTATATATTCCATTAAAAATTAATTTTAATTCGATCTCTAAATACGAGGCTTTAAAAATAATGCGGAGAATTAAAATACATTAAATAGAAACAAAAATAAATGCATGATATGATTTAATTATATTTTTAATTATTATCGTAACAATTAGTTCGTATTAGTAACATTGTACATTATATTGTGTCAGTCGGGAAGAATCTTAAATTGAAAGCAAACTTGCGGTATAAAATCGTTGATTAAATTTAATGACGCATACTTCGATAATATAATCACATATAATTATGTGATATGTAGATATGATTCTTATCAGTCATCGATACTTGTTCACAGGGTTTCGTATTCGCACCCACAGCTGGATCGTATTGCAACGGATCTCAAAAGACGCTCCAATATCCGTCTGGATTCTAAAGTATACGAAACGAAAGGTCGGATATCGATCGCTATCAATCACTGCTGGAACGAATTGAACAAGACTTCAACGGGACTAGTCTTTCCGCGTGCTTTCGTGTTGTTGGTGTGCTTAATCCACGTGATGAGTGTGTGCTCTTCGTGCTAAGATTTCAATTCGTTTCTGAGCGCGAACGTGATTCGTGAATCGAGAGTGTCCTGTGTTGTTCGTAGTTCGCCCGAGACCCTAGAAGTAGCTTGTTCGTGCACGTACTGTAGAGTTTGAGGGTTGACGCCTTCAAACCGCAAGCGTACAATAATCCTGTCTTCCTCAAGGATAAACGAAACCGAGCGAAGGAGGCACCGACATCCGGTCGCCAAACGGACTCCCATGAAAATGCTACAGTCGCTAAACGCTCTGGCGGGTAAAATCTCGCCGGGCTCTCCTACCGACAGCAACGCCAACAAGGTGCACATGCATAATAACAACAATAATAACAACAACGTGCATCACCATCCCTACTCCAAACAGCAGACCCAGCCGTCCCCGTCACATTCTGCCAACGGCGACCAAAAGGAAAATACGTGAGTTTTTTTTCTATTGTTTTTATATTGCGAGTTGTCCAAAAAAAAAATTACAAAAAGGATTTTGTATTGTTTATTTTAAGTTAAATACAATCGTGTTTTTAGAATAAGAGAGATAACTTATTTTTAGATAGTCAATAATATTTTGTTCGTTTTATTATTAAATTTTGGTAAATACTATAAATAGTAATAATGTGTGATTACACATATAGTACATGACAATTATATGTTGATAATTTTTAAGATCTTTTTTATTTTTTTCAAACATTTTTGACAGTTGAGGAATAAACTATTATTGGGCAAATCATTGTTTTCCAGTAAGTATTGGAATATTATATAACAATAAAGGTAACGTTAGATTTTTTTTACTACTGAGCTAAATTGTTAATTGCAATAACAAAACTTTGATGCTTATTTGTACATTGCTGAATAATTACTGACTAATATCAGAAAGTAGGTCGTCCACATGTTGCAATTTCACACTAATAACAGGCTAGGGAAATTTCTACATTATCCTAGATCGGCAAATCTCATAGCCCATCGACAATCTGTTAAAATGTTTTGTTTACGCTAATATAGCTTACTTGTATCACAGAACTCCGTATTACGTCTCATTTCAATTAAGCATATTCAAGAGGTTGTTGCAACAATGTTACATTAACGTAACACATATAACTGAAGTTTCTTGCTTTATACCAATAACATAACACAGCATAGCGTAGCACTGGCACTATTGTAATATTCAACAATTGTTACTTAACACGAGAAACAATTCTGCTATTGAAGAATTTGAGCTACGTCACTAATTTAAATTACATTTGATTCTAGTATAACTGTGAATGAACTAATTTTTGGATAAAACTTAGTCTAAATACTAAATTAAAAATACTTTTATGTCTTAAATTGTCACGATACATTGAAGGATTTTCCATAAGAATCAAATAATCTATTTTTTTTTTAATCTGGATTATGACGTTAAATTATTCTTTATTAGTAACGTTACATACTCGGTCACATAGTGAACAATTTTGTTTCAGCAAGAATCAAATGTTTCAGCACAAGAAAACGGGAAAATAAAAATTCAATATTTGCAAAGGATTTGTTTTTGTTAAGAGTTTATAAAATTTTTCAAATAAATATTAAAAAAATTTTTGTTGTTTTGTACAGAAATTTTTGTTATATTTTATCGAAAATTTTATCGTGTTTGAAATAATTTGAACCTAAATATTGATAATGATAGGAATGTTTAATATATGCAAAAGACGTTTTATAAATAATACAATAAAAAAATTGTATGTTGCTCTGATACAAAATATTTATAAGGCATTTTAAAATTTACAAATTACATTTTAATATTATAATAAGATTAGTTGCTATTATATACATTTTTGCACATACAACTTCCAGGAATTAGAGATTATTAATTATTAATAAAATCAGAGAGAATTACATAAAATTCTTCGAACCATGTTGTTCTAATTCTTGTGATTTTCAGAGTAAATTCTAAGAGAAAATTCTCTCCGTGTACTTTAAATAATATTATTTTTATTATTTTATCATTATTAAAAATGTTATAAAAAATAAATGTAAAATTTAATGTAATTTAATTATAAAATAAATGCATAATTAAATGTAAATAGATAACAAATATAAAATATCTGTCAAACAAGTCTAAGGATTTTTTAAATGGATTCACTTAAAATATTAATTAAAGTCTAACACTTCATTTTTTATACTTCTTACATGTTTGGAGAAAAATTACCATAGTTATACAACGAACAGTTTAAACATGAGAAGGTTTTTTTTTCTGTAAATTTAACCTTTTAGACTTGTTTGGTTTTTGTGAAAAACTATTTTAATTAATTTGGTATGATAACGTTTATATAATAATTGTATCATTCTAAAGAAAACTTTCGCATTATATCTTATGACATTTTTATTCATAAAAGATTGAAAGAATATTGTTTCTGCCGTTACAATTGCGAAAATTCTTTTATTTTCGCTGAGAAGATACTGTGGCATTTTGAGTAATCGTTAATTTTAGACTTCTATTTTTCTCTCTGTTTTAATTCGTGACGAACGACTGGAAAATGTAATTTAATGCTTATCCTGTACTGTTTGTTGTTCACTTCTTTTTTCCATAATTTCATTGCTCGTGAAAACTGAGAATGAGATACTTCTTGACATAGAAAAAAAACGTGTTATAAGAATATCGGATACAAGACTTCCTTCGTAACGAAAAGTCAAACGGAGGAGAAAAGGAAGCATATAATATTAGAGGCACAATATATAAGAAACATTACGCTTTGAAGCGTGCGCCCTTCCTTCCTGTCGAGTCAAGAATCCTTCGGAACATCTTGATCAACAAAGACAAGATTTCGTTAAAATAAACAACGTAGAGATCCAAATTCTACTAACTGCATCTCAACGGCTTTCAAGAAAGCGCTCGAAAATGCGACCTGCTTATGTCATCATAGATAACCCGTAACTTTTTCATAAGCACGGCTTTAAAAAGTCTGTTTACGAGAACAAAGAGGCTTCTAGAACAAGGGTTCATGTTTCTACTCTATGTTCCTTTTTAATGGAAAAAGTATTTATGCGCAGAAAATGTCGCGACGTTCTTCATCATCGTATTTCGTATTTAAAAGTATTTCCTTTAGCGCGTGAACTCTGGTATTCTTTTAAGAATCATAAAAGAGATTGAGAGAGAGAGAGAAAGAGAGAGAGAGAGAGAGAGAGAGAGATGATGTAAAGAAAAAGAATAAAAGATAAAAGAGACTAAGGGAATGTTTGTAGGGAAAAGATTTTTTTCGTCACACTGAAAGAAAAATGTTTGATATTTGTAACTATAATTACATATTACTATTATGATTTTATTATTAATTATGATTATTATTATGACAACTATATAGTTATTAAATAGTTGAAAAATATCATAAAAATGATTCAAGAGTATAATTTTATAGTTCTATTTTGGAACAATCATAAATTTATTTTATGGTAATTTCAACTATTTTATAATATTTTGTTTATAATAATAACTATAATTATAGTCATTTTAGATTGCCAACTATATACATTTGTTGCTATAACTATATACATAGTTACTGTTATTATTATTATAGCAATAATAATCATAATTATAGTAATATGTAATTATAATTACAAATACCAAACATTTTTCTCTCAGTGCAGGAACATCAAGAGAGTATTGTCGCGGCGGCAAGTGGCTCTTCTTCATTATTTTATTACGTCCGTAAACGCATCTCTATAGAATGAGAAAAAAGTTGGGAAGGCCTAAAATAACTCGCTGGCATTCCTCGATGTGAGAGGGCTAAATCCTCTCCCTTAGCCTTCGGTGCGACATTGCGCCATTCTTCACCTTTCTCATCGCTGCTCCTAAGTCTTTTTCATCTACCCCCTGCCGAGTGAATGTCGCTAAAATATGTACCCGTCTTATGTAAAACGAGCGCGATTCGAAGAACGGAATTTCTCCTTCCTTTAGATATGCTGAGACTCGCTGAAATTTCAATATAATGAACGAATGTATTCGAATAATTCGTAAAACCGAAAAATCAAATACACTAAAACGAATTTATTTTTAATTAGCTAGTTGTTTAGTACTCGGTGAATAATAAATTATTCATCAAAAGAGAGCCCTTAAAAAAAGGTTGATAGTGTCCATTTATCAAATACAACATATTTTTTGAATGAAACGCTCGTAAATCATTCGTGTATTCAGTTTCTATATGACGTAAATAAAAATGTAATAAAAAAGTAATAAAAAAGTAAGCTTATATTAAATTATTAATGCCAATAGATACTTTACTCATTTTTTTGTTAAATGAATAATATGTACGCATTTTATTCCTATGAAATTAAATTTTTATATCGTATGCTATCAAAATAGAAAAAAAATATCATACAATAATAAAAGTAAATTACTAAATAGGCCGAATGTAACAGTACTTTATCAGAGATAAATTCTTTTTTTAATATAATTATTTAACGTGCTGCCGATAAATCATATAAAATAGTATCGCTAAATAGAAAGCATAACGTATTGTCACGTATATTGGTAACATAAAATAAATGATATATCGATGTGCGCACGACATATGATGTTTATTTTAATTTTACGCCATGTAAATATATGTGTCGATATTGCTATATGACGCATTATTTATTATTACATATTACATATTATTTATAGCATTATCTGCTATGTTGCCACAATGAGCAACTCGATTGCATCATTTACCTTAATAAGCGGTGCACAATACGATAATATAAATAATTTTATCTAAATAAACAATACGCGTTATATTCCTTCTAAATGGACGATTGTAAGTTAAATTGTTACATAAGTTCACAAAAGCACACACACACACACACACACACACACACACACGCGCGCGCGCGCGCGCGCGCGCACACAAACGGTATACTAGATTCCTTGACAATTGTAGGATTTAAGTGATATGTGCGACTCTAGGGAGGAATTCGTTTAACAAAAGGGTCGCTGTGGACCCTAAAGGTCGTACGGGGGTCTCTTTATCTAGATTCGAATGCTTCACTGCGTTGGAAACACATAGAAATTAATTTCTACTTGTCGACAGGTACGATTTCTATCTGCTTGCCTCGGAGAACGATTAGGATACCCTGTGCAGTTTACTCACTGTGAATTACGTAAATATTTGTCGCTTTCGTAATGTGAATAGTGTTCTAGATTTACGCGCATTCGTCGCATTATCGCGTCGTATCTAGATAAGCGCTGATAACAATTTTTATCAAATCGTATGCCACCATCTTGAAAGACACAAACTTTTTTCTCGTGCTTTGTTTGCCGAATATTCTTGTTATTTTATATCATGTTTTACGTAATATGTATATTTTTATTTAAAAATCTGTTTGTACAAAATTAAATAATATATTTAAGAAAGATAATACTTAAGAAAGATATAATAATTTAAGAAATAATAATTTAAGAAAGATAATATATGTACAGATTAAGATCTTACTATACTAGACTAAGACTAAGATCTTATCATTTTTATAATAATAATATATATATATACAAATAGAAATTAATTATAAAATTATTGCCGTGTTGACAGAATAATGAAAAGCGGAACTTTGCGTCACGATATCTTTGCTTATAGGGTGCGTAGAGAAAAAATAAAAACACTTTCATTATATATTCCGAGAGGTTGCAATCGATTGAGCACACTTAGAACTTGATCGATTCAATCTTTATTGAGTTTCCGATCTGAGGAGGTACGTTCGTGTTTCGCGCCATAGCTTAGCCGAGACACTACCAGATAATATACGTCAAAAATTAGCATTAGGGTTGCAGTAGTCGAATTTCTAAATCTCATGATATATAGAGTTTAGAGATTATGTATAATTAAAAATACAATATAACAAAGAAAGAAATAAAATTATGGAAAGAAGTAAAGTTATGCACATTCATTGCTTTAATTAAAAATGTTGATTCAATTTAGAATTTTAAGAATGCTCTATCGAAAAGTTGTTAATTTTAAGAAATGAATTTAAGAAGTGAATTTTTTTTCAACGCAATGCTATCATAAACATTCTGAAATTGCATGTTATTTTGACTTCATTTGATTGTAAACATTAATTTGATAATTCATCGCTACTTACTTACTTTAGTCATTTTAAATTCGCAATATAGATTGTCTCTCACAAAAACATATTGCTTTCCCGACTTTGTTAGTGACATCGATCATATCTCGATCTATCGCGTCATTAACACACGTCTATTCACATGCCATTAATCCGTGAGGTTACAATACTTGTGGCGCAAGAGTAACATTGTTAGATTGGAAATTATATTATCCAACAGGAATTGGAACTCTCTGCAAACAGCATTACCACGCCATCCATCTTCCTATCGGCACCTCCTCCAACAAACTTTACCGATAGATCATTTTTCTATCTTCGAGTTGTCGTATCCGGTCACGTATCCTGGCCGTAGATTCTCGTATTCTGCCTTCGTAGCAAGTTCCATGGGCTATTCGGATCGCTCGCATACTCGCTAGTCGCGTCCGCTTTCACGAAAATTAAATCCGTATCGATGAAGCGTCGAACGCAAAGTCCGAGTTCTCTTTTCCACATTTTTACCCGCGACAAAATCGATCGCGCGTACGCGACAGACATCGTCGTTGTCGCGCTCTGTCGAAAGCAGAAATGGCAGAAACGCTTAAAATCCGTGTGAAGCTACGACAGTGCAATCCTGTCGGAAGAATTGGAAAGATTTACTAAAGCCACTAACAGAAATCAAGACATCAGACATTGAGAGTCTACCATTGTTAGGCTTCGGTACTTCAGCATCTCTCGCATTGACAAACGTTTTAGCAACGAACGTGATCGTTCTTTGGATTGCGAAAGAAAGATAAAACGGATAACACACGTATGAAACTTCAAGCTTTCATCTTTGATAAAATAAAAACGATGTCATTCTCTTTTTTTGATAAATAATTTTGAAAAAAGTCCAATCAATATACAAACTGTATATTATTAAATAATTTTTACATAAATATGATGGATGTTGCAGAAAGAAGAAAAGCGAATAAAAACAATATATAATTATGCTCAATGTTTTCTGGTTGAAAAGAGATTGGAATTTTTATATAAATTTTAATAATAATAATAATAATAATAATAAGACATATATTTTATTGTTCCTTATTAAATTATAATAATTTGTGTTACAAATATTAATAATGAATACATGTCCTTTTATGTGAGATTTATTAAAATATGAATTAAGATATTATCAGACATCGTAAAAGTTCCAGATTTTCATCTTTTGATTTATTTATGTATTCCGGAAGAGGCTCGTCAACACAAAATTCCGCTAAATCTTTTCAAAAGTGCTTGGCATGCACTTCTGGCGAGCGTACGAATAAGAGACATAAGGAGTCGGGAGAAAGAGGCGATCTCGAGTGGATAGCAGTCTGGAAGAGGAAAGGACGGTGGGAGGCATCGTCTGAGAAAAATCTGACAAATCCGACAAATCCAAATACAGAAAATCCTGCCGAGCACGCGCCTATCCGCCACTTCAAGATACGCCGTCTTCCTTTTCCTTAGCCTTCCTATACGCGCATCCGGCTAAACCATCTATTTCCTTCGCCTTGGCACGTGTGCAGACGCTGGCGTCCTACTCGTGTCGGTGGTTGCGTTCTCCTTGTAAACGTAAGCAGTTCCCAAGCATGGCGTCGCCCATGAGGCACATAGCACGTAGCCATGATATTGTCACATGCCTCCGGTACAAAGCTCCAAATTGTATCGTCGCCGCCGCTGCGGTGCATGTGCGACCGACTCTCCTCTGCGTGCGTCTGGTCGCACTTCTCTTCTTTCCGGCCCACCCTCGATTTTCCCATACCATTTACACCGACGACAATAATATCCGACACGCTCCAGCTATTCCTCCTCTTTTCGAGCTGACGGCATTGTCTTGTAGTGTCTTTTTCTTCTTTCATTTTCTCGTCTCTACCATGCAACGATCGGAACGGCACGTCCGAAAGCATAGAATGTAAGAACGAGCGCGATTGAACTAAAAAAAAAAAAATCGTTTCTGCTATTCGTGACTGCTTCATAATAGAATTCTGTTATAGTATATTCTAAATACGTTATAATTGTTTACATGAATTTTACATTAAAATGGATCGGGAGATAAATTGTCATTGATTTTCATAATCTTTTAGAATGTAGGAAATTTATTCGGTATGTTTCATTAAAAGATTTTATTGAAATTGTACAAATTCTTCACTTATAATTATAAATGTTATTATATAGACCTGATGTTTACTTAAACTTTAATTAAATTTTGAACTGTTAATTTATTTAAATTTTTACGATCTTTTACGATAAATTATATTTTACGAAATATGTTATGATAACATCTTGACAGTGTTTTTTGAATAATTTACATGAAATTTTTTGAATTATTAGGTGTGGGAAAAAGTTCGTGGCGTTTTTCCCATTAGATGGCATTAAAAAAACGCCACGAACTTTTTCCCACACCTAATATTTATATATACAATATTAAATAATGATTTTTATATATCATCGCGGAAACGTTGATAGAAAAGTGACATAAGTCAAAATTACCAAATTTTAGTAAAGTATTTAAAAAATACTTTTCAAATTGGAACATTTTAATTAAGACAGTTATTATGCATAACTTTACTTTATTTTCATATTATAGTTTCAATTATTATAATGAACTCCTTGAAACTATGTCATGAATTTTCAAAATTCGAACACTAAGAAACCCTAATATAGAATTATATAAATTTCTTTCCTTCAGTATTATAGTTATGATACTTTCATATAAACAATATATTAAGAAGTATGTCTATTATATCTTTTTTTATATTATATCTTTTTTCAAGCAATACGTTAGTTTTTACGATTAATTTTTTTCATTATCTCAAAGATGCTAATTTTTTACTTTTCTATTAAATATATATATATATATTCTGTAAATTAAATAATTTTTTGAAACTAATATATGAGACCACGTACGTTTTATATCACTTTAGGATACTTTCTAGAGTAATGGTTGAATCTTGTGTAGCGTCGTGTCACTAGTCATGCTTTCAATGACAAGCTGTTATCCATTCACCCCAGATGCTCGTGCCACATCAGGCATACACTTACCGGATATTCGTTCATCATAATTCAATTCCTCCATCGCCTTCGGTGAACCGATCAAATTCATCACGAAGAAAGGCAAAATTTTATCAACGAATCTACTTAAGCGGATAACGGAGTCGTTACTTTGTTCGCTAATCCGCGAGCTTCCGGCGGGGTGGTTCGTCCACGGGAGCGCTTTTAACATCCGGTAATCTGTCGACGGTAATCTTTTTAGCCTCCCTGGCTGCCGCCGTGGTACAGAATCGCGAAAGAGCGGGAGTGCGAGTGAAGTATAGAAATAGGTGTGCGAAAGGTGGAGGTCGATTTGCAACGATGTAATTTGTCGGATCTATAAACCGACCGCGAAGTAAGCGTAACCACTGACGGATAAGCATCCATTCAAATTATGCGCGCGGTAATATGACTCATAACATATTTCCATTGTGCTCACCCATCATCATCATCTTCGCCATTTTGACGCCGTAAAATTGAATTATAAACTAATCCTCCTTTTCTCTTTTATTCGTCGCGCAAATAATTTAATTATTAATCTTTTTTTTGGAATCTTTCTTTATTAACGAAATAATTTAAGATCTCCTTGAATTATTTTTACATAAATATAAA
>Ga0157364_1000867_pt1:5000-10000 | contig 23447 bp, 9 predicted proteins | sample AttsexASBM2_FD_111476 | JGI IMG/M metagenome (GOLD analysis project Ga0157364, IMG submission 111476) | Fungus gardens microbial communities from leaf cutter ant in Ribeirão Preto, State of São Paulo, Brazil - Atta sexdens ASBM2 | ecosystem: Host-associated > Fungi > Mycelium >...
CCACTGGCATACTTGGCATTGATATCAGTTCAGATTATCTACTGATTCAGAGAGTACATAATTTTTAATTTATATATATATCAATAATTGTAACTGTATTTTTAAAAATTTTCAAGCAAATTCTTTTCATGGAAATTAATCGCCCCTTATGTCGACATTCTAAATATAAATTACTGAGCTGTGTAATCAAATTTCATTTTCAGTTTTTTTTATAATGCTAATTTTTACATTCATAAATATATATACTTTTTGAATTATGTGCAAATGAAAAAATAATGATCATTTTTCGTTTGTTTAATTTATTTTGTTCACTATTGACTATCTTATTATAAAATAGCGACTTATAATTTCAATAACTTTTAATTTGTCATCTTTGTCTTGTCATAATAAAATGCTTTTAATTTGAAGAAATATGTAACAGTGTCAGTTATGTATTGAGTGCAAATAGATTTTTTACATGAGATACAATAAATTATGATATTTTTATAAGAGATATAAAGAAAATTAAAGAAATAAAAATTTAAAGAAATCATCTCAAAGTGGCTGAAGCTAATGGCTCTAAACTGTGTATATGTTAAATCTAGACGAATGAACGCGACATATTCAATATGCACATGAGAATTGTTTATCTTTCAATTGGCATTTATCTTATAAATCAAAAATACACTTGTTAGAGAGCAGCTCTCCACTCAATTTGCCCCGTTAAACCAAACCAAAAGTATGATTCTACATTCGACAAGATTACGTTCAAGCATTTTATCACTTATCGTCGAACGATGATACACTCTTAATCATGATACACACTTAATCATTTCATGCTCGAATTGCTGTCATCAAACTGCTCGTAAAGAGCAATATTCAATTGTTTGAGCATCATTTGATATTATGCGGCGAAACGGAGGCAAGCAAAGCTATTTGTGCAGCATCAATCAATATAATTACGTTAAAATGTTTAACTCGGATTGATTATTTCATCCAACAAAACGACGAATATCAATTCCTATCTAAAATTTAAGCTTTCTAAATTAGCTTAAGTTTTATTTATTTTTTAAAGATTAAAAAATAAGCAGACAATTACTGTAATGGTGACCATAAAAATTTTTAAAGTTTATTAATTTTTGATGAAAATAGCTTATTAGTAAATTATTTTTATTTTAATTTTTAAAGAGTTAAAGAATTTTAAAAAAACTTCAATTTAAATATTAATTAATATTGAGATCGAGAATGGCGCAGATAATTAGGTCACTTCCTCTTGCGCTGTCAACGCGTTGAAGTGTCACTTATATTTGTGATTTGAATGTCACACACGTCATCACTCGATTGACACGCGATAAGCTTAAACAAACCTTTTATGCGTTTTAATAGATAAATACTTTATCTTAAAATGTAATTCTTAAAATGTATCTTAAAATGTCAATATAAGAGTAAATGTCAATATAAGTGTTCTTAAAATAACATCATATAAGTATATAATAATGAACGAAAATATTTATACAATATTATGTAACGATACAAATTCAGAACCACATATTTGATCGTCGTGCATTATATTATTATTGTAAATTAGAAAATGTCGAAGGATTTCGATATGAAAAAATTTTTATGCATGGCAAAGCGAAATATGCTTTCCAAAATATTTATATTTTTAATTAAGTTTATATTTATAACTTTTTATACTTTTGAAATACTTTCTCTTTTTTTCTAGAAATAAAGTATAATCATATGTATTTTTAATATTAACAATGTTCGAAATAAAATATTCAAATTTTTTATTTTTATCAAGATTTCTTTAATATATGATGTGCAGCATGTACAATAAATGCGCATTGAGAATATAAGATTATCATACATTACATTAAACAATTTTCTGCTTGTGTCGAATAATGCAATACTCAATAATGTTTTTATCGATGCAAATAATATTTAAATAATTAACATACATAAATAAACGTATATAAATAAACGTATATAAATTTGCAACAAAGAAACGGCAAAAACCGGAAGACTGCACATAATTTCAATTTACTTGTCTGATAGAGAAAATAACAAATAATGAAATATGTGTGATTATTGTATGTTTGTATTCATAGTTAGACTTCATTAAGATAATTATTGGCTACTAAGCATCTAAAGATAAATTTAAGACTTCCTTAAATTTATCTTTAGATGCTTAGTAGCCAATAAAATAATTCGTAGAGTATCTAAAGATGAATTTAAGGAAGTCTTAAATATAAGACCTGGCTATGAATACGGATTATATTATATTTTTGTATTATATTAAAATAATACTGCACTATACACTATGGACTTTGGAATATGTATACATGTCTCTTTTAGATTAAATATTTAAGTTTTAAGTAACATAAAATAAATGCAACAAAGAATTGTTCATTTTACAAATATTTGTTGAAAATTCGATTTGTTTATGTGAATTCTTTACTAAAATCTCAACTCACAATTATTAATATATTTTCATTAATAAATATAAAGTAGTTTCTAACAGTGGAAGCATGGTAGCAATAATATCACAGTTAATTTTAAATGGTATTTATAATTATTGTTGCAGCCGCTAAAAATATTTATTGACTTGTTTAATTAAAGCACTTTGAAATGTCACTTGTGTTCTAGATTCTGCAAACGATGTTCTTCTTGATATGTTTTCTAAATGATTTATTCGGCACAAATGCTGTAAACCCCAAGAAGTCATCTTTCACGCGGAAGTTGAAAGATTACTTCCATGCGAGTCTCGGGTTTCCGGTTGCTATGGTGAGTAATATAATTAATTTTTTTTTATTATTTTTTATATTATTGCAAACACATCAAATTGAGAATGGAAAAAGTCAATAGTTTAGATACGAAACCTTACGAATTTAATTCTCCGATGAGAGAAATAAAAAAAAACATCATTCTCGAAATACCAAATAAATAATAAAAGAAAAATCGATTTCGCTTTGACTGATACGTATTATCGAAATATTCATTCACATACAATAGTATTCAGAATAGATTCCGATCGAAATTATTCAATTATTCCCTTTTTATAAGTATTTTTTAGAGAAACCAGAATAATTCGGAGAATAATTCATTCCATAATAGATACCTTTCGTTCCATAATAGATACCTTGTATAATATATTGTTTCGCAATTCAAATATATTAACATACAAACTTATTTTTAACATATCATGTATTAAAAGTGAATTTTTTCTTTTAAATACATGTTGTCTAATTTTATTTCACGAGTTATGTTGCGTAAAAGCACGAACGCAATTTAAACGAGAAACATTATTTATATATGAAGATTGCCTAATATTATATGAAATAAGATATGGTACTATTGTTTACATATATGTGAGAAACTTTTTGTTTAATATTATTTATGATATAGAACTTTTTATTTTAAAAATTCAGGAAGAAATACAATGAAAACTGTGTAATATAAATTAGTTCTTTATATTCTCAACATTAAAATACTGAGCATCGCACATTTCCCGATATGACTAACTTCATAAAATTTTCATTTCTTTGCTAGATCTTATCTTAGAACTTACCAGAAAAACAATTCGAGAAGATATAGATTCTTGAAAAGAATTTTATAAATGTTGGAAAGAAAAAATGTTTATAGTTATGAAATGAAATAAACATTTTAATGCTTACAGCGATTATGAAAAAATTGAAATTTATAAATATTGCAATTTTTATTTTTTTCTCCTAATTTTGAATAAGAATCTGATATAATTTTGATCTTATTCATCTTATTTATTGATTAATCCTTCGTGAAAGATATAAGGATCTAATTTAAAAAATTCTATGTATTTACATTTTTTTTAAATTAAATAACTGCATTAACTTAAAATGTTCAAAATAATATTTAAAATATTTGAAATGTAAGCGATATTTTTTCAAGAAGAGAATATTTTATATTCTCAGTTTTCATACAACTATTACCAATTATGCGTGGAAAGAATTGTGAATGAATAAGCTTTTTGCTATACGTATGCCAGATCTTATATATTTTTATATATTTGCAGGAATATTGTTTTTAATAATAAATGTTGAATGTAATGTCATTGTTTTGCAGTTCGTCGGCGTGACTTTCTGGGTGTTAATGTTCGTGGATCGTGAACTGGTATTGCCGAAAGCACTGGATCCGTACTTCCCGTGGTGGTTGAATCACTTAATGCATACAATGATCATGGTGACGACAATGTTAGAAATGATATTCGTGCCACGGCAATATCCTAAACGATCTCGCAGCCTCGGAATACTCGTTAGCTTTATGCTCACGTACTTAGTCTGGTAAGTGAAACGAATTTACGGATATCAGCTTTTCTTAGTTGTAATATAATAACGCATTACGGAAATCAATATCAATACAGCGATTTAAATGTGGAAGTTTTAATTATTTTATAAGAAAATTGTGGTGAAAATTTTTCTTAGAATTCTTCAAATAATTTTTAAAAATTTTTGTAATTTTATATAATATTTATAACTTTTTAGAAATTTTTTTGAATTTTTTCTACGAATTGAAACACTTTCCAGAAGTGCTGAGAGAAAATTTCTCATCTTTTCTAGTATTTTTCATAAATGTGAATTCTAAAAATATTAAAAATATTCTATAATTTCTCATTCCATAATTTTTGAAGAAAACTTATAAAATCTAAAAAAGTGCAAAATACGTTTGTTTAGAGAATCTCACATAAATTTTCTTAAAAATGAGATATTATGAGAATTTTTTTCATTATATAAAGACGCGAAGAAGAAAGAAACTAAACGCTTCATTTGTTCATCAGGTGCATAGAATAGATATGATATTACAATTTCAGGGTACATGTAATCTACTATAAAAGCGGCGTCTGGGTGTATCCCGTGATGGACGTGCTGACGCTGCCGCTACGGATTGTGTTCTTTGCCGTGCTGCTGACGTTCTGCGTAATCCTATACTTCGTCGGAGAGACTCTGAACAACATCATCTGGGGTAACGAATACACAAAGCATAAA
>Ga0157364_1000867_pt1:15000-23447 | contig 23447 bp, 9 predicted proteins | sample AttsexASBM2_FD_111476 | JGI IMG/M metagenome (GOLD analysis project Ga0157364, IMG submission 111476) | Fungus gardens microbial communities from leaf cutter ant in Ribeirão Preto, State of São Paulo, Brazil - Atta sexdens ASBM2 | ecosystem: Host-associated > Fungi > Mycelium >...
TGTGCCAAGCGTACGTCAATATAACGAACCATACTGCAGCTGCCATTAAAGAATAGTATACAAGAACGAAGACAATAACGCACGACAGATTCTCCCCGCTAAAAGTAAATATTTTATAAAATTAAGTCGACATTATTATGGCAAATTTCATTATGATATATTCGTGAAACATACCTCGGTTCTCTTGTTCTTAATGTTCCATCTTTGTGGCATATAACTACATCCCTACTGCCAGGAGTGAATTGAATTAGCCATCCAATGCAAGATACCATAAAACAACCATTAATATAAAATATTACCAAAGCTGGATACTTATTTGCACTTCTCCAATCTATGACAAATGTTAGCTGGAACGTGTGAATATAAATTATATAATTAGCATATAATATTCATGTTTTTCAATCAATCAATGTTTTTATGCATTGTATGCTTACAACAGTGAATAAATTAAAAGTGCAGCAAATACTTGCAGCCCATATAATGAATGAATGTATCTGATTATGTTCATCTGATGTGTATAAAGGGTCATAACATTGTGTCCCACAGCCTTCAACACCGTCAAAAATGGAAAGAGCATTATCAGTAGGTACAAGAGGTTTCAAACATTTGCCTGAGATATTAAATTTCAATTCCCTAATGTCATTCTGACATAATCGTGGAAATAATTCCTTATTATCACACTTTGCGAAACTCGGCCATATTGTATGATTCATAAGCATCCTGCAAGGTCCTGACACCATCTTGCACATCTCTTGAGATGGTAATTCGACTGTGTCATTAATGCATTTCGGCATAAATATTGAGCACAAAAATGGCTGAACGACTGCCCAACATTTTGGCACATGCTTCAAAGCTTGCAACAAGTACAATCTTTCCTGAAAGTAAAAAGATGTATGTGACAAATGTAATGTATTCTCATTATAGAAAAATCAACATAATATATTATATAATAAACAACTTAAGAGAAACATATTAAAAGCTAAAATAAAAATATATTCAAATAACAAAATATATTATTCTTATTATTCTTAACTTATTAATGTTGCTTATCATTATAGAAAGATGAGCCAATGCATAGTAAGAGAAGAACTGAAGAATTATCTGAGACCATCTTAAATACAAATCTTGAGACTTTAATGCTCTTGTTTATATAGATGCAAAATAATTGTTATTTCTTAGAAAGATTTGCAATGCTAAGTTTCTAACTTGCATGCATTTTTATAAAGTTTTATGCTTTATCATAAGAAAAAAAAAGTAAAAACATTATTAATACAAAAATACAAAAAATTAATAATAATCTTATCTACCTCAACAATGTCTTGAGTTACATGTTCTGGTATGAGGTCCAATGTGGTAAAAGTATAAGGTAATTTTGTACCCATACAAGTACTTTTAGATAGCTGAACACATTTAGCAGGTCTACGACAGGCCGAAATATCCGGTGACAATTCACCTATAGGATATCTATCTAATCGGTAATTGGGATCTTTGATTCTTTGATGCCGACCCATATCTTTCCACATACTATTTTCACCATCATCGTTAGTTGCAAATCCATGCTCCAATTCCAAAGGCAAACCGTTGCAGAATAGCAGACAGAAGAGCAGCAAAAATATCATCTGCGAGTAAAAAATCAATTTTTCAAAAATCAATCATTCAGGAAGATTTAAGAAAGTAACTGTAATATAAACAAAAGCAGAAGCAGTCCTTTCCCCTCATTTTTGAGAAGAGACACAAAAAAAACTTCATCTCTTCCCCTTTATAAAAACGTGACGCCTCTTCCACTGGGAAATCAAATTGAATAGTGATTAATTAATCACGAAACACACATGGAGTGTCATGTGAGAATAAACGCGCGGTATAAACAAGAGACATGTACCTTCGTGCGGTCGGGTTCACGGATTGATCCCGTTTAACCATGAGGTAAAGTCTGCGTCTCGATCGTACGAAGCGTTTAGCATCTTCTACGCGACAGCCGCACTCGAACCAGCCGGACCACACAACGCGTCGCGTTCCCGGTCGGCGCACCACGATGGACCACCCACGATGCGTCTCCCCACGCCTTTCTCAAGTTTGAATGCACGCTACAGTCGGCCACGTGCATTGCTCACCGATGGCAGCACTACGCCGCATCGCTACGTATGAGGAAATCAAGGCCGAACTTATAAAGACGACGAGCGATAAGAAGAAACGAGAAATCGTTTCAGTGTGAGAGTTCTCTCATCGCGATTTATATTTCGGAGTATAAATATCACATAAAAATTAAAATAAAATGCTAAAATCATTAGACTTTGAATGAAAGATTTGAAGATTTCAAAATTTTAAAAACTTTTAAGATTTTTTATAAGACTTCAAAAGACTTTTAAGATCTTTTAAAATATAAAAAAATTAGATTTATTCAATATTATTCAGTGTTTCCATCAAAACTTTGTCTTCATATTTAGACAAAAAAATAGACAAAATGAGAGCGGTCAAATGGCAAAATTATTAATATAAAAATTTAATTAAATTATTTAATTCTTTTATTGATGACCAAGAATTAGAACGTCAGAATTACGGCAAATTTTCACATAAATGTATAAAATAAAAATTGTAATATACATATATATAGAACACATTTTATTTATCTCCATTTTTTTACACTTCACAAAATTATATTATTAAAAGACTATGGACTATGTACAGTATTTGTAAATAATTATGAAAACTATTTACATTTTTTTACAGATTCAAAGATTATCAGACATGTAAATACAAAAAAAATGAGCAAAACTGTAATTTCTTCTTTTTCATTTATTCTGTTGAAAAGATTTTATTTCTATGTTTTATATTGAAGATCTCAATTATGTAAATGTATATACCTATATTTATATATATATACCTATAATATAGATACATATTATTTAAATTGTTAATTTTTCTTTCACTAGTCGCAAGCACATAAGCATATAAAGAAATATTCAATACTTATTACACAAGACAATTTTATATACAGCTTCTAGCTTTAATATTTTAAAAATCCAATCTCTTTCTCTCTCTCTCTCTCTCTCTCTCTCTCTCTCTCTCTCTCTCGTTAGAATTATGTCATATGTTCAAGTTATTAAATTTTAATAATTAAAAAATATTAAGTGCAATATTAGAATTAGAATATTATTTTTTATATTTGACCCTTTAATTCATAAGAGTATACAGGACATATAAGAGTCAAATATACAAAATTTTTTAAAATATGAAAATTCCAACAAAAAGTATATAATAATCTGTAATTAATTAAAAAAAAAATCAAATATATATTATATGTTTCGGTCACTCAATTGAGCCCTCTTTGAATTATTTACAATTCATAATTTTTTATATTTTTTTATTGCTACTATATAAAAACAATCGCAAAATACAAAAACTAATCATTTTTGTCCATTCTATTAATTATTAATTATATCTAATTCATGGGTATTCAAACTGCAGAGAGAAAGAGAGAGAGAGAGAGAGAGAGAAGCCTAAGCCTATCTTATCACATATGTAATTATGTAATTACAAGTATTGTAATAGTAATAATGTTTTTAGACCATACATTAAATTAAAAATCAATCATCATATTTTAGAGTTAACCAAATTCTCAAATGATTTTTTCTAAAAAAATATGACGATAAAAAAATTAAATCTTTGCAAAATATAAAAAACCGATTACATTTATGAATTACATTTATGAATAAAATGCGGTCTAGTTTGCATGGACACACATAAAAGCATAATATACAAAGACACATATATTTTTTTAAGTTTTTAATAAAAATGTTACTAAACTTTATATGAATGTATAATATTACAATAGCATATCTTATTTGTGATTAATCAGTTATACTAAGAGCATTTATGTTTGCCAGTAAATCTTTAACGTTATCCTGAACTTGATCTGAGGTATTAGATAAGGAAAGACGTGAGCAAAAATTGCTCAACGTTTCTACCTGTTCTCGCATATTCTTTTGCTTTTGCAGATATGCCATCAACATATTAATCACATTATGCATCTCTTCCTTGATCTCAAGCATATCCTCATTATTACAATTTCTTTGTAACATTCTTAATTTCGTTTTCGCTAGTTGCAATGGATTGTAACCATATGAATCTAATGCAAGAACGTCAGTACCAGCTGTTAAGAGCAGTGTCACTACTGATAGTTTGCTGTTAACCGTAGCTAGATGCAACGGCGTGTTTCCTATACAGTCACGCTGATTCGGGTCTGCACCATTTTCTAGTAATAAACGAACTATTTCTGTATAACCTCTGCAACAAAGAACATAAAGTTAAACAGTAACTTAAACCATTATTGTTCCCAGAATATCTTAAAAAAAATATATATTTATGATTTCATTAATAAATTGATTCAAAAAACTCTACTTTCAAGCATATTGTTCACCTTATAAGAAAATACATAGTATATGTTGAGGTATGTGTATGTGTTGTTTCGGATTTATATTATATATTATATATATATATATATATATATATATGTGTATATATATATATATATATATATATTTATATATATATATTATTTATATATATATATATATATATATATATAAATTATACCTGCAAGCTGAAATATGAAGAGGAGTTCGTCCATGATCGTCATGATTGTTAGGTGATACGCCAAATTCCAAAAGTCTTTTCATCAAAGATACATTATTCGTCGTAGCAGCTAACCGCATCCTTCGTTGAATACGTTCGGTTTGCCAATCATTCCAGGCTACAGCTTGAGTATTCGTATTTTTACGCCATGTACGAAGGACACGTACTCTTATTTTAGGGCGGTATAGATCAGCTGCAATATTAAAATTATTATATTCTTGTATATAACATGTACTCTCACCAGGAAATTATTTGAATAAATTAATATTTGTCTAAATTCTAAAATAAAAACTTTTTTAAAAGATTTAAAAATATAATGCAGCAAAAAATGGTTATTCTCTTTAAAGTAAAATAAAAAAATGCAAAATAGTCAAAATACGTAAATTAAAATTTGTAAAAGGATACTCACAGGGTGCTGATAATTCGCTAATCTTGTGTTTATTCCGTATTATTTCTAAGGTCTGAAATAACACAATATTATTCTTTCAATTCACAATTTATAATTATGATATTAATAATTACATTTCACAAAAAAAAATTGTATTAAAGATCTATATTGTTACTGACTTAAAATGTTTTGATAAACAATGCCTGCTTTTGTTATCTTTCATTTTGTATTTTTATTCAAAGAATCTTCTAAACAAGTTTCTTTCTACAACTCTCAACTTTACTAATGGCAATAACGACGATAGATACCTCGGCATTGATTTTAAGTAGCCTATTCTTTTGCAACATCACAGTGACCTCAGGCGAGGTTCGTCTGCTCTCATCGGGAACAAACAGAGGATGTATTAAAGCGGGCCAATCGTACATGTCCAGATTGGGAAATTCTCCAATGGAATTAGTGTCGACGGCTGTTACGCCGTTACTGATAACCTGACTAGCGACGACCTGCTGTTGTTGACCTTCCTGCTGAACGATCGAGCTGTCATTCGAATCGTTCCCGGTTTCTACTCCCGAATCTATCGACGTCATGTTTACATTGCAGCACGCAATACTACCGCTGATACCACTGTCGGGTAGCATCGCCTCTCGCCCTCGCGAATCCGCAACGTCGTCCATCGGTATAATTTGTCTCACAGAGAATTTATTAGAAATTAACTCATGTACCAAAAACAGAATTAACAAACAATCGAATTTTTCGCTCTACTTTTAACAGTTTTGAGAACTTCACTCTGACCAACTCTGACAGCTTTCTTAATCACCTCTCTTTCTCCTTACGTTACCTCCTCTTCATATATACCTCCTACTCACTCCTGTTACCTATTGCTCATTTGCGCCTCGGCGCTGTGTCACGTGACAACACAGATCATATAATTGATTGTGATGGGCTAAGAATAAGAATTTCAACCTATCGGAAATCGTGTATTGTGGAATACACAGTTTCTGATAGGTTGAAATGTTCTCTGTTCCCTATTCCTTTTATTGTACGGAGTTCCTAAGAATTTCAATCTATCAGAAATCATTTATTGTGGAATACATAGTTTCTGATAGGTTGAAATTCTTATTCTCTGTTTTCTGTTCTTTTTATTATGCGGAACCCCTGACTGCGATTACGACTCGAAAAATGCACGGACGACCAAAAAGTCACGAGTCGCAATCCGTCATCGCTACTTCCTGATTGATCGAAAAAAAGTCGCAGTCGCCATTGCATTCGCAGCCGCGAATCGCTAGTGTGATACAGCTTTAGATAAAATACGTATTTTATAATTCGAAATATTTACATTATACTTTTATATTTAAATTAAATCAGTGTACAACTGCTTTAATATACACCAGTGCAAACTAGTTCTTCCAATCGAATTCGTCATATGAAAACCCTAAGCACAAAGTCGATTATAGTTTCTAGACGTCTCTAAGTCATACAATGTCCCATTTTAAAGACGACTATAAGTCGACTTTAAGTCAACTATTCTAGGCTGTAGTCCGATTAATGTCCACAACGCTCATGAACAGCATTCATCCTTGTTTAACTGTAGTTAAACAACAAGGACGAAATGATTCCATATTTAAGCTTTGTGAGCATAAATCGCATTAGATGTCCTAAAATCGATATTAGAAGGACGTTTGTACAAAGTCGACTTTAAAGGCTTGAATTAGAAAAATGAACTTAAAGTCAACATATCGACATTTGTGCTGTAGGATACTTTTAAAAACCGTAGCACAGACTTTTGCATAATGTATAATGCATAGTGCATAAGCGAATCAACTAATCAGAATCCTTTCCTTTCCTTCCACAGAAAAGAAGAATTTCGATTGGTTAATTCCCTCATGTATTATTCCCTCAATACTATGTATTATACGTTATGCAAGTCTGTGCTATTAACCTTAACTGGGGAGCACAAACTTTTGTATAATGCATAAAACATGAAGCATAAAAAATCAATCAATCAGAGTCCTTTATTTCATGGAAAGGAAGTCCAATAAAGACTTTTGATTGGTTCTTATGCGTCATGTGTTATGCATTAAGATGTCTTTTTATGCTAATGCTCAATGCTTGTTTTTCAGCATCAAAATAGATCACTTAATCAAAATTAACTTGATATTCGTCAACTTCTATTACGTGACTTATTTTAACACCGAACATGAGCGAGCGTTAGCATGAAAAGGCACCTTTTATGCAAGAGTATGTACCCCCGCTTTCTCTCTTTCTTTTCTTCGCACTCATTTTCCGACAATGTACGAAGTTATCCGAAGATTACCGAGTGAACAAAGGTGGAGAACCAATCAGTTATGCCCGCTTTCTCCAAACTGACAAACTCTGAGGATCGATTCTGTATCTTGAAACGAGGTAAAAATTATAAAAATGAACGAATTTATTAGAATACTGATAATTTTATTAGTCAACAGTTTTATTAGTCACTTAGTTTTTTGCTCACTTTTGTAATTTTCATCTCGTTTCAAGATACAGAATCGATTTCCTGATTATTGGATCTCTAGCTGTGTTCCAAAATTCATTGCCAGCGCTGAAAATCTATAGTTTATGTTATGTGTATTATACATTTTCAGCACTAGCAATGAATTTTGGAACACAGCCTATATGTCGATAGACCATAATCTACCAACCATAATCTAACCTTCGACTTTAACGTGTAATCTCAAGTTTAACACGAGAATAGCTGCTTTACGTCCATTGTTAACAGCCTTGAATGACTTAAATATTTTCGAAGAGTTTGGAAAGTCAGGAAGCCTTTTCGAACTCGAAAGTGTAAACATCTGAAAGATTCAGAAAAGAAAAAGAAGAAATTGAAGGACAAGGATCTCATTTCAACAAAAAAAAAGTGTCGAGATCTTATGTGACCTTTTCACCGAAATTCTAAAAATGGGAGTTCCGTCATCTGCAAGCACGGAAGTCAATATACTGAACGAGATTCATTATTTAAAAAGTAAGTTTGCTTTTAGGGAATAAACTTGATCTTTCATTATATAGAATAAAAATCAAGAGTATGTTTAATAATTTTAGATTTTTGATTTTAACGGTACACTGATAGTTTGTCAAGTAGATTTTATTAGAATATTATTGCATTAATTGTATTTACATTCTGTCAGCAAGGTCTATTGATAATCTAACAGCAGATTGCAACAGAAAACACTAGTAATTTATTCTTTCATAAATATTTGAATGGAATATATTATTTAAACGATTAGAAAATTTTATTCGATTTCTGTAATCATATTGTTAACAGATTTTGTTATATTTTTGTTTGATTTTTATTTAAATATAGACAAAATTTGTAACAAAATATAAAATTTACTAGAAATTAAATGTCTATTGATTGAATCTTTAATGTTTTTAAATAATTCAATTTGAATTA
>Ga0157364_1000868_pt1 | contig 23441 bp, 10 predicted proteins | sample AttsexASBM2_FD_111476 | JGI IMG/M metagenome (GOLD analysis project Ga0157364, IMG submission 111476) | Fungus gardens microbial communities from leaf cutter ant in Ribeirão Preto, State of São Paulo, Brazil - Atta sexdens ASBM2 | ecosystem: Host-associated > Fungi > Mycelium > Unclassified ...
ACTTCTCGTCGTGCACAAAAATTTTTTAAATAAATAAGATCAACATACTTGAATGACCTTTCCAGACTTGAACTCTATTGAGCATTTGTGGGAAATTCTCAAATTAGAAATCTGAAAATCAAATTCTCTGAATCATGGAGAAAAAGTCATTATGGAAGCTTGGGAAAACATTAATCCTGAAGTTACTCGAAAAACTTGTGAAAACAATTCCAAGCGGACTAAATGATGTTATTGAAGCTAAGGATGGTCCTACGCGCTATTAAAATTCAATACATTATTTAATATTATATTTTCTTCAATGTTATTTTTGTTTGTTCGATCAATTAATTTCGCAATTATTTGTATAGTTTTGTTCATTAAGTCTATATATGTATCTAAAAATTTTTATTATGTATCTTATTTATTATGTATCTATCTATCTAAATACAAAACACTACATATTATGTATCTAAATGTAAAAATAATGTATAATATATAATTTTATTGCACATAAATTTTTTATTGAAATTTTAGACTTTTTCGACACTTATTAAATATAAATGGACATTGTAATTGTATGACGATGGAATCGACATAGATTCGAAGTCAATTTGATGATTTTGACATTGAATCAATTTCATTTTTGGCTGGGAACCGCGTGTGATGAGCATGAGTACAATTAAAATAAAATTTACAGATAGAAATCTTGATGACGAACGTAAAAATTGATGAAAATTAAAACAATTCAATTCTGTTAATATATATATGCAAATTAAGTTCGCGAATGTTCGTCTTCACGAAATCGACTACTGTATTGTTCTTTATAACCTTTGATTAATGTACAACTCTTCGCGTGGATTTTCGTGAACGCTTGCCTTGAAAATTACGCCAGGGTCGCATCAGGTCTTATCGGTAAATTTCCGTTGTGAACAAACACACGGGTAATACCGTGTGCGAAGTTCACGGCCTCGCGACACGCCACGCATCGCGGAAAGTGATGGCAAGGGCGATGGGCGGCGAAACAAAGAAAGAAATCGAGACGAGAAAGATACGATCGTGGTTGCACAACGTATAAAGAAGCGTCGGCGTCGATGACAGTGCGACACTTTTTAATCGCCCTTTGACAAAGCCTCAACAGATCCGAAGCGAGATGTTTGGTCTAACGCATTCAGGATTCGACGCATTGGCACTCGTTTTGTTCTTTGGAATTTTGCTGACAAGGATTCAGGCCGAGTATACTAATTGTAAGTAAATCCTATTAATTTTTGTTGTACTGCCAGAGATTACAATTCCTGCAAGTAATATCGTCTAAAGAAATACGAAACATTTTACTTTTTAAATTAAACACACAAGTATTGAAGATTGATATCTATGAAAATAACTTAAATATTTTTAACATTCACAAAGGAAAAATGCTTATTATTTTCTTTAACTCTAAATACTGTTAAAGGTATTTTCAGGATGGCAAAGAAGTATTCTTTTGCAAGAATAAAATAAATTTTACGATAATTGTACATTTAAAGAGGATAAAGGAGTACATTCTTATTCTTGTAATTAAATAAAAAATTGTTTTTCTTAATTTGTTTTAAACACTATAAAAGTTCTTACAATAATAAAATAACTCTTAATATATAAAACTGCGTTACTATTAAAAATGTCTATTTTTCATTTAATATTACAATTTTCTTCTAATAATAAATGTACTATTACAAAAATGGAATTTTCAATTCTATATTCATCACATTTCTTATTCTCCAACTATGCGAATGTTAATTCACGCTGCAGCGTGCAACTCGAAATACGATGTCGCTCTGTGCCTTATTACGCGCTGTAATAGTAATAACAAAATGTTCATAAAGCATATGTACTATCATGAGCAGAAGGCTATCTCGCGCACTTACTTTCGCAGCTATCCGTGAAGTGCAACCTAAAGCCTCTTCTGTGGTTCTCAAAGTTTAGGTAGTAAACTTACTTTATCAAACTACACAACATCTATGGCAAACTCTGTATTAGTCAGTTCACTCTGAGAAGCTCGCCAACTATTCCCGTTGCAATTAATTTTTCGAAAACTTATTGCGTGATGTATTATATAACATACTTTACTCGAAGAAGACTAACAATAACTTTAAATAATTGTGTTACTTTAAATAGATCAACTTTTTTATGTATCACATGAGTATCAGAAATTTTTCTTTAGACAAAATGATTTTTGCAATTTCCTAACAATTTCATCATATTGATGATAATTTGTAACTATAGATAATTTTTCTGAAATCTATTTTCTATAATTATTAATCAACTTAATATAATTTAATAATAATTAAATGTATCTGATTTTATTGATAATTTCTTGTAATCTCTTAAATCTTCTACTACTTTAATTGATTGTTATAAACGATATTTTTATTACTGTATATAATTATAATAAAATAATTTATTTCAATTGTATATAATATATATGTAATTATCTATACAAAGTATTCTATTTTAATTTACCTAGGCAAATATCTCGAAAAGAAAAGAAGATATCGAAAATGTTTCAAACGAAAATGAAACGGTTTCGAGAAATGTTACGAGCGAGACGCACATAATTTAATATGTAAAATATTAAAAAGGTTCGACAATTGTCTTTTGACCGAACTTTATTCAACGATGGCAAGCTTATAGACTAAGTCGGAGATATGTTATTAGCAGCTTACGAGAAGATTGACTTGATCAGAACCAGAAGAATTTTCACTATGATAAAAGAAGTGGAGATTCCGATAAATTTTAATCAATTATGTGACATTTTCGAATACCAAAAATATATGATGTGATGAGAATGAAAGAAACTGAGATATGTGAGTATCGATAATTCTCGAATCCATTTAGGGATAAGTCATAAGATATCTGTAAGACTGAATATTCAAAATGGTTCTTAAGAGTAAATGAAAGGACTAAAAAGAAAAAGATGAAAACAAATAAAATAAGTAGCAGGAAGATTTATCAGGAAAAAAAAAATGTAGAAAAACTTTATGTTAAAAACATGACATTAACAAAAGTGACGTGGTACGTAACAGAGGGAGATATTTTTATCACGTTGCTTTTTTTATAGGTAGAGGCATCAAAAAAATTATCATTTTCTCTTTTTTAAATGAAAATATATAGTTTCTTTTACATAATATTCCGCTAATTATTATGCATATAAAAATATCGATTAAAGAGATATTAAAAATAGTTTGAAATATTTTATACTTCATTCTGATACGGATTGATATAAAATATTAAATATTTCGTAAATTATTGGTTTTTTTCTCTAATTTAATACTTTTATATGTAGAATAATTAGAGAAATCATATTATGTAAAAAGTATCATATAATTCTATTTTTAAAAAATGAAGATGACATTCATATCTTTTTGGCACCTCCACCTAAAAAAAAATAACATGATCAAGATACATTCTCTTCGAAACCGATTTACTTTCATCTGAAATATTTTTCAGTATCTTCCACATTTTTCTGGATAGATATTTGCCTGGGTAAATTAAAGTAGGATATCTTATATATTTAATTGATTATATGGGAACTTTTACGTTATTCTGAATATGAATAAAACAGAACCACTAAGATCTTTTTATTAATTTTTGTAGTTTTTAATTAAATTTTTTTAACATGTATGTAGACTATCTGTTAAATTATTTTGCGTATGTAGACTACCTATTAAGTTATCTTTTGCTTCTTTATTTTTCTTCAATTATTTATTATATTATTATTATTCACGGAAGTTGTAGGTTTGCTAAGCTTAAATTTCTGTGCGGACCTGTTTTTCAGGAAAAATCAATAAAAAAAACTTTATAATTTTATCAGTACCAACCTGCCATCAGAAAATTAAACATATTTGGTATTTTTATATAGAACAACCCAGCAAACGATTTTTTCGTTTAACCAATAAAACATTAATCGCCTATAATAAGGTTATCACGAAATTGAAAAATCATTTAACCGAATGTAACTTCATTTTACATTCCTAAAACCTTTAATGAGATTATCGAGTCATTTATGAGAAGAGTGTTGGAATGAAACGAATTATCATAACATATTAGATGTGGGAAAAAGTTCGTGGCGTTTTTTTAATGCCATCTAACGGGAAAAACGCCACGAACTTTTTCCCACATCTAATAGTTTGTTACTCCTCAACTTAACATGTAACTTAGCATGTGCGCGCTATTCAACGGATTGCATTCATATACAAATATAGTTTAATTATCATAAAAAAGCATTAAATAAATATAATAACTTTCAAGTAAGGTAATAGAAGATACTTAGAGGAAGTTTGTTGCAAATCGACAAATTGTGCAAAGCCGGTACAGGAAACGCTAAAATGTATTTTCCAATGATTTGAATAGCGGTCGCATATTATTAGATGCACATTTTATGCTGTGGTTCGTTGCTGACGGCGAAATCGGCCGACAACGGCTGCACTCAAGCTTTTCTGTGGGTTGGCGTCCATTTAGCCGGAGTGGAGGTATTAGACGGTAAGCGGAAGTCAATGGAGAATTCGAAATAGAAGCTTGTGGATTACGTTGAAACACCGGAAGTTAATAAACCGAATTTAGTGTTCGCCATTAGCGAAATTCGCTTCCCACTGCCAGCCAATGCTTGAGAACGACTTAATGAGACACTGAAGTAAAAGAGAGAACAATAGGACGGAAGAAAATATATAACAAATCGGTCTGAATATATATTCTCGAAAAACATTTGTTGAATATTTACTATTTTATTTTAATTTCAAGTATATATATATGTTTGTTCAAGTATATATAAATTTAGATTAATTTTTCAGTAATTAATATATAAAAAAAACCATTTCAAGATTTTTGATTATAATGTTAATTATAAAAAAGACAATTTAACTAAGATAAGCGTTTATCTTTAATTTTTGCGACATCGCCCAAAATTATTTTGCAAGTATATAGCTATTTTGCGTATTTATCGCTGTTTGAGTATTTGATATAATAGACGACAATCAAGTGATTAAACATTAATATATCGAGCATATTAACTAATCACATTAAATTATTGTAATATGGCTAATAGACTTGTGATCATACAATTGTAATCCTATTTGCAATCTATATGGCTACAGATAAAGTACATCTAAATCGTAGATTATAATAGATTTATAAATTTGAAGGTATATTCGGAGAAACATTATTAGTGCTATTTGTGTCATTCCATCTTCATCGTTTATTAAACGTCGTTTATAAAACAAGGATAATAGCGATATATTCTCCTCATACATTTTTAGTTTAATTTCCGAATATTTAATCGTTTAATAGTAACAAACAATAATTAGTAACATTTATAGTAAATTATATGATAAGAAATTATATAGATCAAAAGTAAAAAAAGATTATTTAGAGATTCTTTAAACCATTTATAAAATCACAATTTCTTTTTACCAAGACATATTTTTAGCAGATTTTGACACAATTCATAATAGTTTACTTTTAATCAATCGTATTTCTGCTTTTTTCCATCAAGTAGATACAGGAATGAGTAAATATTTCATTCCGCATGTCAAATTTCGACAGCCAACTGACCGGACGATCGAGATAAAATGCATGCACATGAAAAAAGTGATGGAATTAACGCTCCGCAAAAAATTGTCTCCTATGTTGATTTACGTCCGAAAAAGCTCCCGTGGCAGAGACAGCGCGTTGATAGATTATTTGAACAACACGTCCCGGTGCATAATGCAGGTTATATAGAGAGTCATTATCTCATTTACAATTCACTCTTTGGCGAAACATCAGATGGAACATCGGTACGCGGGTGAATTTATAAAGATAATTATTTGTTTTACCGACAATAAAACGGTCGTTTTTATCAAATATTTAGGATTTATATTATGAGGAGGCAAAGCAAAGTGGTTTATTCATCAGACCAACTACCTGCCAATCGTTCTTTCGCCGAACAATTACATTGATTGTTATGAGCATTAATTTTACGCATCGTAACTGAATAATCAACCGCGAGATTATGCAACATACCGTAGATGCAATGCAACGTTAAAAATAATTACTCTTCCATACCAAATCGGCGTCGTCGTCGAGAATTGAATAAAATTTTGGTAATTATTACCATTCAGCAAATCATAATCAGTATCTGGCGTCCATTAAACAAATTAAATTATTTTCCAAAATTCTATATCCGGAGTTTATGTTTTATTTATATTTCGTATAAATATATACTTTAATATTACTAAAATATTTTCAGAAATTCGGTTGACTCGTTTTAAATCCAGCGATTTGTAAATAAAAGGTAATCGGTATTACATGGAAAAATATTCCGCGCATGAAATATTCGACTCGGATACTACCGTTATTTCGGTCGATAAACAAATTACGTTTGCGCGCAAATTACATTGCTGTTACGTCACAGTTTACGACCGCTCGAATATATATGGCTGCGTCGAAAATCGAAAAAATGTGGTTTACCGCTAACAGAAAAAGTAATGACATATTTTATGAAAGTACTCGAAATTGAGGAAATAAACTTGGTCGAATGACGGTGCAAGTAGTTCCAGGCTATTTAAAAGAAAAAAAACTAGTTGCATTTTTGGCATTAAGCTGCTTTTTTCCAAACAAGAAGTGAATACGTGCGCAAGATAGAAAAAAACGAGATAGAAATTAACAAATAAGTCTTGCCGAAAAGGTCGGAAATTGAGACGTACACGACCTCATAACTGAATAAGAGCCATGCTATTCTAGATTTTGTCAACGACCGTTCAATGTCAAAATCATGACGGACGATATCAGGAAGGTTCTTAACCCGTACGAGGAGGTCGCAAAAAGACTCTATAAATTTGTAATGCTGGCAAACTTACGGTTTGTTGAAGAAGATACAAGAAAAAGACAACATGAAACATCCATTATTGCATTTTAGTAATACAAATACAAATTATAGAGTTTATTTAATATATATTGAAAGAATTTATTATATTTTTCTCAAGAGATATCTAACTTAGTTCGTTTTTTTTTTCTCTCTCTTTATTATGTAGTATAATAAATTATGAAAATAGTACTGTTTCGAACATTATACACGTTTAATGGAAAACGATTCATATGCCTTGTCTATTAAAAAGGTATTGAAATTGTGGAATTTATTGACTGGCGAGCAAGTTATCCATAAGATAATAAATATTACTTTTAATACGTATTGATAAAATTGGAACGCTTCCCTTTAAAACGCCATCGCGTTAAATGCATTACCGCGCAGATTTTGGATTTGTAACATTTTTAATTGGCCCGGAGAGAACACTTGATGTAATTACTCGGTGAGTAATTTGTAAAGAACTTTTTATCTCATTGGTTTTTCAGATGAAATATTAAGTCCGAAATTGTTACGACAGACGTGTCCATGGCTGTCTCCAGATTTATCTTATCGTTGGCAGAGAATCAATATCAAATAAAGTTTAATCTCTTTAATATTTTATATAACATATATAAATGTATTATGCGAACAACGATCGTTAAAGAGATTTAATTGTCACATGCAATTTAAATTTCTCTCCTTTATTGTTCCAATCAATCACAAATACGAAGTACACGTATATAGTATACTTATCGCTTGGCGATATAACAACTTTTCTTATGCGTTCGTAAGTTCGTACGATTTATTTTGTCAATACAATAAGCGCACTGTGACTTCGACTGCCAAGATTCTGTCGATTTACGGCAATAGTCAAGCTTCTCCAAAAACACGATGAGAGACAGAGGGAGAGAGGAAGAGAGAGAGAGCAAGCTTTTTTTCGACCTTTCCAAACACAATCGACTCGACTGGAAGGATAAACGAGGTGCCTCCGCACCAAATCTGGTCACCAAACCGAGGCATTGGTCGTATTATCATGATCGCGCCCTCGGGCTGCTTTTGACATATCTATTACGCGTTTCGGAATAGAGGTGACTTCGAATTCTGTGCTACCAACGCCTCCCTCTCGGCCGCTTCGACGTGCTTTCCTCGCCCGTTATAGAAGAGCGACGGGTATGGGTGGAAATGTAGTGGTGTAGGCGTAGAGGTCCAATTAATCAGTCGGGGCGTGAAACGAGAGGGGGATCGAGGTTCAAGGGGGAGGGAGGCGGTATAGAGGCATAGAGAGAAGGATAACCAGGGTTCCGCGCGTGGGGCAGGGACGTCGCAGCGATTGTAGTGACAGATCCACCGTATCTGTCCCTATCTGCTCGAGGCATTAAATCCGTGCGACGCCAAGCGCTGTGCCACAGGAGGGGATCCGCTCGAATCGGTTAACATTTCGGCAAAGCGACAATTTCAGATTTCAATTAAACACAACACTGTCAGACGCGCGGTTGGGCCGAGACAAATTTTAAGAATGCATTTTTTTCCAATTCCTTCGTTCAATAAAAAATAAGTTATATAAAATATATTTAATTTACTTTTTTTACTTTCAAGAACTTTCAATTGCTTGTTAATTGATATATATCAAGACGGTTTATTTCTTTCACAAGCACGCATATGTAATTAAATCAATCATAAAGAAATCAATTCCTTTAAACAGAGAAATCAATTATTCTTTTTCTGAAAAATTTGCAAACGAAATTATATAACAATTAGAAACATTCGAATTATAATTTATTATTAACAATTTGTACGAAAGATCTAATAATAAACTTTTGAAAAGACTTTTCCATGTCCTTTCTATAATAGCAGAATCAATTACAATTCGATGTAATTAGTGCAATTTAATTAATATTAATTAACAGCACAATTTATGATTATTAGTTGTGGTATAATGGACTGTATAATCGTCAACTGCAGCCGAACGTGTTTTCACTATTTTGACCGCATTTATCGCATTGATGTAACAATAATAGCCTTTCTTTTAATTAATATTAATAAAAACTGTATTGATAGGACATTTTCGATTTTCTTCAATTTGTATAATATACTGATAATCACTCTTTATGATGTTTCAATAAAATGTACTGATAAAAATAGCAACTCATGCATATACGAAAGAGATTTAAATAAAAATTTTGCATTTTTGTAAGTAAAAAACAGTAAATATTTCGAAATTTTTTAAACAGTTTTACTATTCGTAAATATTATATTTTATAATATTTACACGACAATCATAAATATTAGTTTATAATCTTACAATAATCCATTGTAAATCTTTTTTTAAAGAAATTCCATTATTGAAGAAATCTGTATAACTTTCAGTAAATTTTACGATTAGAATCTGTTACATCTATGCTTAAAAATTGATTGTATTGTCATCTCGTTGGTCTTCCAATTATGCATACATGGAAGTCGCTCTACTCATTTATGCCATGTCACGAACATTAATCATCAAATACTAAGGACGATCGATAGCCTGTCAATATGCTCTCGTCAACAAGAGTGCAGATGGTAATTCCCTACGGATCGGAATAATCGAAACATGGTCCGATGATACTAACAGCATTTGATAATAATTGCAATATTTCAGATGAGTCTCGGTTCTCTTAACTTTCCAATCTAGTTCGCGAACAATTTACCCTAATCAATAAAGTTGATATAATGGCATAAATTTGTACTGAATAAATATAATTGTGTTAGCGATAAAATAAATAATAGAAAACGGAAAATCCACTTTAGACATTCTAAAATTCGCAATCAAATTCAAGATAAAATTCTATTTATAATTTTATATGTTACATATCCTAAATATAAATATAATATTCTGATATATATTTTGTATACGTGAATTTTACTTTAAATGTCTTCTATATTACAAGCAAAATTATAAATAGAATTCTAATCCTATTCTATATTACACGCAGAATTATAAATAGAATTATAAATAGAATTTTGTCGTGAATTATAGATCGTTTAAAGTGGGCTTTTGAAAGAAAAATTATAAAGTAGGATCTCTTAATATATTTATAACACAGCACGATTTATGGATTATACAATTTTGTCGAAAGCTGGTGACGATAAGTTCTTTTGCATGGAAATATATAAACGAGAATGGAAAAAAGACACTAATTGCAAGGAAATAACACGTTAATTGGATGTCCAATTAATCCTGTAAAAGTGAAATGTTTTTCTCTTTTATTAAGATAGAAGAGGAACGACCAGACGATGACGCTAAGTATCGTTAAACAGATTACACAGCGTGTCCGATTTGGCGACTTTCTAGACACTTTCTCAATGTGCCGATACTCGTCTTCGCTTCATTTGCGACCAAAAGAAAAAGCGAGATCGAGCGTTTAAGATCGTGTCGCTATCGATTGACGTTAGTGGTTGAGAGTATCGGACAAGTCGAGCATTTGCACCCGACTTTGCAACGAAATAGCTGAGGCAATTAATCGTTATCGAACATTAATCGAGGAAATTCGTATTTGATAGTGGCAGATGTTCCTTGCGGCAGGAGTGAGATGGCACGAGAAGCCAGAATTGTCGGAGGTCAGGATGCGGCGCCACGTGAATTTCCATGGATGGTGAGCATAACAAGGAAAGGTGGACACTTTTGCGGCGGCGCCATTTTGAATGAGAAATTTATATTAACTGCTGGACATTGTTTATGTTCGTAAGTAATCCTCGTTTTAATTTATATATTACAAACTGCATTTTTCGTGTTGAACACTGAAATCATAAATTTTTTATTCTTTAGCTCTAATGTTGACAGTTTATCATTTATCATAAATAGTGATTATCTTAAATAATTCAAAATAATTTAAATAATTAAATTCCCTCTATTAATCTTTATATAGGGTGTCCCATAAGTTTTTACCAACCGCATTTGTGTAAACAGAGAGGACTAAACTGAGTCGAAAAGTCCTCTATCATTTTGCAATTTTCGTAATAGTTAACAAGATATTAATTATTAAAAATTGCCGAATATTGATCTTAAATAATTTTTTATTCACATATACTATTAACTTTACAGAAAAACTACAATAAACAAAAATCATTAATTTTCTTCTCATAGAATTCTAAGAACTTTTTTAGAGTTTTTTATTGTATTTTTAGTGTATTTTCTTATTTTTACCAAAATATAAAATAAAAATATACGATATTAAAAAATTCTGAAAAAATTCTAAAAAAATTCTTAGAACTTTATGAAAAGAAAATAAATAATTTTTGTCTCTCGCTATTTTTCTGAAATTGATAGTATTTGAGTAAAAAATTATTGAATCTATACAAAAGCGATTGGCAAAAACTTATGGGACATCCTGTATATTAAATAAATTTTTAAAAATCAATTTAATTAGAAATTTTTAGAATTGAAATAAATATTATATAGAACAAGAAGTTTAGATCTGATTTTTTTATATATATTATTTTAATTTTATATACCTATTTGAAATATATTAATTTTTAGTTTTATGATAAATATGTATGCCAAAAAAAAAGTAAAATTATATGAATAACACTGATATATTAATGGCATAAACCCAAAATTATATACTATAGCACGTCCTTAATTTTGCTTATACTTCAGTAACAAGTTTTCAAAAGATGCATCTTCATTAAGGGAGTACATAGTCTCTATAAAGACTAAGTCCTTTATGAAGTAGGCTTTAATTTCAACGGTCGATCTGAAACTTACAATTTCTTGACAACTTTTAATAGGATGTTCGCATATTAAATCTCGTTAAATCCGCCAGAGGACGCTTGATTATTATCTCAAAAGTCTATCTATGTATAAAGTATTCCATTTGTTGCCCTTAATAATAATAACAGTTTGATTTCTTTTGAAGTTTAATCGGTCAGACATTTAATGTTGAAATTAGAAAACCTTCTATAAACTATTATAAATTAATAATTTTTGATATGCTACAAAGAAAAACTTCATATTAAATTAATAAAAAACATTATTTTAAAATTTGTATTAATTCCCGATTTTAATACTTCAGGTTTATGTTGACAACGTATTTTCAAATATTTTAAAATTTTTTAATTTGAATTATATAATATATACAAAATATTGTCAGTGATTATTGAAATTTATATTATATATGAGACACATGTGTAAATTTATCTCATTTGCAAACGATCTATTTTTTTTAATTGCTGTATCGAAAAAAATAAATCATTCCTCAAAGGAAAAAGACCTTGATACAAAAGCACAAACAAAAATGATGACATAAAAGTTATTGTAAAATTTAACCGACATCACAAGAATTTCTCTACCTGTTATATAAATAAAGCAAATAGAGGAGTATGTGTACCGTATGATTTTTATCGCGTTACTATGTCAAGAGAAAAGTTTTAAATAAAAATAAGCAAAAATTTCAAACTGCATTCGCGTAAAATTTATTGCTAATTAATCTATAAACTATTTCTAATAAAATATATATATATATATAGACTCTACAAAAAACTAGTTATAAATTTTATATATCATACTACACATAAAATTATATTATTGTATATTTCACTGAAAATATATTTAAATCTACAGCTTTGCTTCCGACAATATTAAGTTAAAGTGAGCGAATTTGAGTGAGTCTTTCTTTTTAATGGAATGCGTATTAATAATAATAATAATAATTAATAAATGAACCACTATCATTGCGCAGCAGACGAGTTTGCACGGCTATAGCAGCCATGATAGCTTTCGTGTAGATATAATTAAACGCGCGAGCAGACCCATAGTTGGGTGGGCAACAAAACGTACAGATATTGCGTATCCCTTTCGGTCACTGGACAGATTACAGAAGGACGGGATGGGGAGGGCAATAGGGGCCGTTCGGGGGCGACGAGCGGTCGTAGAGAGAATTCAGCGTCGAGCTTTGGCGTTGTAAACCATGATTGCGTGTAGATTACAGACCACTCGGTAATTGCTAGCGGCCATGCAAAACGTATGGAAAACGTTGCAACAAGATGCGAGGCAGGAGGGCGTGAAAATGAAGGTGGCTGTGTCCACTATCGTCTCACTTTACCTCATCCTCTTCCCTCTTTGGTTTTTCTCACCGCTTGGTATCATTTACGCGCAAAAACAGACAACCCGACGCTCACCAGTGATATCTAACGCCTCGCTGCGTCAAATTTATGGAGACTAGATCCTCTTGTTATCATGTATCGAGAAAAAAAATTAAGATAAAATTCATTGCAGCTTTCTTTTGGCATTTTTTGGCATTTTAATTCTAAATAATACAAATGCAACAATGGATAATCGATTTTTAGAAATATTGTTTTATATATATAATTCAAGCTCATTATTAAATAAAAATGATGTTTTCGTCGTATCATTTCTTTCGATATCATAATTTAATTTAAATGTTTCGTGGATTGACAAAAATTTGTTATCTAAAATTTCATATTTAAAAATACAAATTGGAAATATTCAATTAAACATTTATTATTCAAAAAGGATAATAATATTTCATTTAGAATGTTTGCTTATATTTTTACATGTTATAAGCTGTATAAAAAAATGGAACTCATTAGTAAATAATTAAATAAATTATAACGCGTTGTTCTATCGAACTGATGACGCGGCGACCAATTACTATTAATACAATGCGCATATTGTGAATAATACGGTTGATTAATCGTCATCCAAGCAGATATAAATTATGTCCTTGTAGCGATACAAGAACTGGCAATCTAGCGACGCAGCATCGATATTTCTCGTTCGACGATATCCCACGGTAAATTAATGTTCAGCAGTACCTTATTACCAACGTCATTTTGCGTGCAACGTTGCGTAATTCACAGACGCGTTCGTGTGCCGATATACTAGTGCCAGGAGAGCCGCACGATTTAACGAGCCGAATCGAAATTAATTCCAATCAATTTACCGATTCGATGTCCAATTAATTTTTAACGAAGCTGATCGTAGAAAAAAATCAGTTATAGTCTCGAATAGCAAATATTATTCGTGCAATAAAAAAAAGATGCAATTGCGAAGATATAGACTTAACAACTTAATTAACTTTGTTTTAATTTATTTAAATAGATTTTTTTTGGAATATTAATTCTGTTTTTCATTCCGTTTGTTTCTTAAGTAAATAGAAGAACAATACAAAAAAGGATTCTGCACTAATCGTACAGAAAATTGAGTCCCAGTGAAATAAGAGTTAGTTCTCACAAATAATGCAGTTTATGTAATCAACAGGAGACAACAAGGATCAATAATAGATAGTTTTAGTTATAATGTATCAAATAAAACTTATGTTCACAAAACAAATTTGATACACCATAACTGAAAAACTATTTATTATTGAGCTTTATGTCTATGATATCTTTCATTCGTTACATTACATAATGTACTCTAAAAAGTAACCAAAAACCGTCATCTCTAGAATATATAAATAACGCAATTAGTTTATCTTTAATAGGATTGGAAAATCTAAAACGTATATAGAATTGATTCTTAACTTACTTTTATAAAATATTTTTTATCTAAAAATTTTTTAAATTCCAAAGTCTATGTTTGATTTTTTTTTACTTCTATGGATGAGAGAAATAAAATTACAAGCAAAGATTATAATATAACTATAAAATTTAAATATTAAATAATTAATCTAGTAATATATTCATTTTTTCACGATCATCTACTTATCGCTTCATAAGACTTTATGACTTTTTTTAGAAAAAGCTAATGATATTGCATTCTGTAGAATGTTCGCTTGTCTTAAGATTTATTTTTCTTTTATTATTAACAAAATTTTCCATTAGGATATCCTATTTTAATAAATGCATTTAAATATTTCGAGAAATAGATAAAATACTGCGATATGGTTTTTTCAAAATGTATGATTTCAAAGAAGATAATTTAAAAAATTTGATTTAGAGTAACAGCATCAAGATAAAATAAAATTTTATTTTATTTCTTTAACTCATTAAAGCTCACAGCTAAACCAGTAGGTTAACAAAAAATAATAATAAAAAATAAAACCGGAATAGAAAAACTTTTGATATAAAAAGTACATTACAAAAATTAATTGTATAACAAATTGTTTGAAACTATTATTAAATATTGAAATTGTTATTAAATATTGATTATAGAGGGATTACGCCAATCTATTATGTGTGTGTGGTTACAAAAGCATATAACTTTTTCTTCTTTCGTTTTTCAATTATGCAGAAAAATAAGATAAAAATTGGATTATTGAAACTCGTTTCAGCCTATAGCTAACCAGTAAGCTTAACAACAATAAATAACACAATGAAGAGAAATAATTCTATTTTTAGTAATCATGTATATTTTTGCAAATACATTTTTCATTTTATAAAAAAACCAATTTAAAAAAATTATACGTGTTTCTTTTGTAATTTTTTCTATAAAATCTATTGATATAATCGGTTTCCTTTTACAATCAATATTTAACACTTTTTTATAACAATTTGTTACAAAATTGATTTTTGCAATATTCTTTTTATCATATTTGAAATCGCGACTTCAAAACTCTTTTTGTAGGTATTTCCATTTTCATATAAACATTAATCTTCAAATTTTATAATTTTGACACAACATTCACTATGTATTGTAAGCTGCATTATATATAAAACTAACTCATTTCACCGACCCAATTTTCGATATAATTAATGCGGAAGTCTTTGAAAACTTTTAATAAATTAAAATTATCTGAATTTGATATATATGTTTAAGTAACGATTTACATATATTACTGAGAAACTATATTAGATCAGAGATTTGATTTCATACTGATTATGGGTATTATAGTAAATGTAATTTTATAGATATACATATATTCACATATAATATATACAGATATATCACAGATCTATATATCATAGAAATTAATAAAATCAGGTCAGAGAGATTTGATTTTACCATAATGATCATACAGATTAAAGTAAATATGATTATATATATAAATAAATCTATATAAATAACCAATAAATCTATATAATTAATTATTAAATATTCATAATACCTATATTTAGCTATTATGAATATTTGATAATTCAATAGCTTATATTAATCTCATTTATCAATTATATTTTGTGTGAAGAGAATGTTTTGTATTTCATCGTCGATACGTCTAAATATACATACTAGATAGGAGAAAGTAACGTTTGCCTAGCTGGCTTCCCCATTTAACTAAATCTTAATGAATAAATTATATAATAATAACTAAAAAAAAAATTTTTGTTGCGTATTTTGAGAGCGCATAAATAACGCATTATCATATAATTTATTCATTAAGACTTGGTTCAGTGGAAGGTCCAGCTAGGCAAATGAAAAAGTAATACAATATATGATAGTTCAATTATGATAGTAACTTCTACGATATATTTAAAGTAAATGTTTCATAAATCAAGCTGCCGATTTATCTTAATAGAACGTTTGCCATAAGAAATGCTAGCTTATATTAAAATTGTTTGTCCAAACAAATCAGCATTGGCTATAGTAGCCGTTACAATATATCTTGTCGCAACGAGCAACGTCCTCGCTGCAATCCGTCTGAGCGCTCGTGCATTTTAATTGGAAGGGCGCGATGCTGAGAAGAGAGAAGCGAGTGCCGGAGATGCATTGAAAGTAAACCGTATAATCCGAGCCGCGGAACAATAGCGGGGACTCGACGACGATGGAAAGGTCCATTAAGGCGGCTTTGTAAGGAGCGGCAGTGAAACAGGGCCTGGAAACTTAGAAAACGCTCCGCGATAAACTCCAGAGGAGCATGAGGGAAGATGTGCAAGGAGTTACTGACGAAAATGGGACGGTACGGGCTTGCGAAATACAGTCACGAAATGCGAGACGGAGGCGGGGAAAGGGGCACGGATGGAGGGGGGTGCTGTAATATTGTTAATTATTCAGAGGTACTATAGACCGATTAATTAACTGAAGCCACTCCGGCCGGGTCAGGTATTCAAGGGAGCTCTGCAGACGCGTCGTTCGAGCGGAACAAAAATCCCGGTTAAATAATTACTGACGTCCAAGGGAAAGAAACTGCGAAAGAGCTGGAATTCGTCAGCACCGTTAAGGGAGGGTTGGGCGGGAAAAAAGAAATGGAAGGATACATCGATGGTAAGGAACTTTCCGCCTCGAACATTTCCATTTTCGGTGCCCTAAATTTGTGCGATTATTCTCTGGTGCCATTTCGATATTAGATAAGGTTCTTTTATGAGGATATCAAAAGAAGAATAAAGAATACCGTTTTATTTTTCATTCATAATTTTTACGACGCGAAAATAAAGATTTTTATGAAAAGCGTGTAAGTTGAACATTTTGGAGTTTCCAAAATGTTTTCAAAGATATGTATATTATTCATCTCAAACTTTTTAGTGGATTTTTACATGTGACATAAAACATACATAATTTTTATGTATGAAAAAAAACACGCATAATTTTTTTATTCAATAATATTACAATGATAATAATTAATAATTTTACATAAATTATATGGAATGCACATTATTATTCTTTTCGTAATGAATTTTTTTTCCAGATTATTGTTCTAAAAAACAACAATTGAACAAAATGTAACGTTTTAATTTTGATTGTGTATTTTATACATAATATCGTTCCCTTATTTAAAAAATGATACATTTCAAAAAATGTGATTTTTGAGTTAAAAATAAATTAACAAACATTATATTTATTAATTATTAAAAATGAACTAATTTGACTTTATTAAAAAAATCGTAAAAAAAATATTAGAATTTAAAAATAATTATTTTTAAAAAATGGTTATATTGCTTACAACTCAAAAAGGATAGTTCTTGAAGGATTGTGAAACGAAAATAATAAAAATAATATTTGAACATAAAAATATATTCTTTTTATTAATATTTATTTAATTAGTCAATAACTTTCTGTCAAGTTGAAAAATAATTTTTTCCCTTTTCTGAGTAACTTACTTTGAATTGTGTTGTTTTCAAAATAAAGGAACGATATATTGATATGAATGATATATATTATATATCATTCAATGCCAATAAAAAAAATATATATTATAAGATGTCCCATAAAAATTATATCATTTAAGAATAAACTTTTGATATTGTTATAATTTTTATAAGATTCTCTGTATGTATGTTAATCATGTAATTTAAACATCATATATTCTACACTGTTAGAAATGTAACCATAAGCTTTCTTTACATATAAATGAAGCTCGTGGTTATGAACGAAATTAAATGAATAATTTAATGAAAATTAAATTAAACAATAGTTACTTAACTATAATGAACCTGCACATTAAATTTCATAAATTTTCATGAAAAATACATTAAATTTTCTTCAGTCTAACTACATTAAATATAATGTACATGTACACAAATATACTTTTTAGTTATAAATACATTAAATTTAATGTAATGTAAATGTAATGTCATAAAATTAAGTTCAAATTGTGTAACTTAAAAGTATATTAAATTTTATGAAATTTTTAACAGTATATAGCACATGCTCTTTTTGAAAAAAAAAAGACGGAAAGAAAGAAAAAATATATTTTCGTTTCAATAGCGTTTGTTAAATAATACAACGTGTTGTACGTATATTCGTGAATTAAATCTTTTCACTTCAATTTCAGTGGCACCAACAAAATACCAATAGGACAATTGCGCGTCACTCTGGGTGAACACAATTTAAGGGCTCCAGAAGTGCCGGCCGCAAGACATGAAAGCGTCATAAACGCGGTGTTGCATCCTGGTCACAGGTGCGGCAAGTATGTGGACGATATTGCTCTGCTGGAGCTCGCTAGACCGATCAGTTGGTCGGAAAGCGTGAAACCCGCATGTTTACCTGTGGCTACAGGGAAACCAGGGTACAGCGCCTTTGGTGGCGTTGAAGCTATAGTGGCTGGCTGGGGATGGCTCGGAGAAGATAGAAGCAAATGTAAGTAAATAATTGTCTCTCTTTTCTCGAAATCGATTGCATGCACAGTGATGGCGCCTCGAGATTAGCTCTCATTATGTTGATTATTCCTATACTTTGATCCTTATGGGCAAACATACTATTTCAATATAAAATTCAATATAAAACCATCGCGTGACACTGCATCCGGAAGTTCCAATTATCATATAATTCTTTATGTATCATAATTTAAAAAAGAATTTTTCTTTTAAACATAGAGATATCATATATAATAATTTCGTGTCAATGGCAGTTGTCAACAGCAGTTACACGCTTTTTATTTCTAATAATTAATAATAATTGAGGTTAAAAACTCGGTGTATCTCGATATTTTTATACGTAAACACTATTAATTCGCGAGTTGTGAGTAAATCTCTGTTAGGGACGCAACGGGTAAAGGTCCTACTCGATCGTCGACCAAGTTGCGAATATCAGGGTCTTCATAAATACCTGAGATATATCAGTAAGCCTGAAGTTTCGATAAATCTTATCACGATAACGATCGGAGCGACACCAGAGAAACACGCACCAAAGTTTCCATAATCACCAAAGTTCTCACAAGCGTTGAAGTCCCAGTAGACTGGAAGTATACAACTTTCTCTCCATCTCTCTCTGAAATCAATAAAATGGACAAGATCATTTTACTCACATATAAAACGGAAGTCATCGAGATACGCATTAGTTTTACGAAAAAGTTATTTTTATCTGAAATGTTGATTATAAAACAATTATAAAAATTTTATACATTATGACAAAAAGATATTTTGATAGATATTTCAATAAACAAAAAACTGTTTAACACCTTGTATTTAAAATTTATCTAATTAACATCATATTTTGCATCTTATAATCAACTTCGAATTTATGTAATTAATTAAATTCATTAAATAGAAATTAATTATACTCTTATGTTAAAATTGTAAAGCGGTTTGGATATTATAATTAATACAACAACTAGATTATAACATAGACTAGATGTGCAGTAATTATTATTAATTAAATTCATCCATTAAAATATTTCACGGTTTTTCATGATAAATAATGCTTGCTTACGTAAATAATATGTTTTGCGTGTAATAGTTTTTCATGATGTGTCAGCAATTATATTTATTTTTAAGCCCATTTATATTTAAGCACGCATCTTAAAATTTAAACATTACAGATATAAAATTTTAACGTTATAATGTTATTTTAAAATATTTTCTCCAACATGGGGGAGGGAGGGGGGAGAGTTAGAACTGGAACGTCATTAGGTTGCATACTCCGTCTTAAGGCAACGACGAATGTTAGCAATAATCTGTCGTCTAAGGTCGTAGTAAACAGCACAAATTGCCGTTATATTTTAGACAAGAGAGCGGACGTGCTGCAAAAAGTGGAAGTTCGCGTGGTGACGAACGCTGTGTGTGATGAATGGTACGCGAGTCAGGGCAAGTCATTCAGCGTTGAAACGAAGCAAATGTGCGCTGGCTGGGAGGAAGGAGGAAAAGACTCCTGCTGGGTAAGTGAAAAAGGTGTCCACTGCAAATTTATCTTTCGGTCGCGTGAAACGTTCGCATTTTTGCGCTGCCGCATCGTTGCTCGCTCGGCGCCGCTTGTCAATCGCCCGATCATGGAATTCATGGTTCGTCGGGCGGGCACGACGCGAATTTCAATAAATACCCACGCTACCGTGGTAATGCGTATACAATGCTGTTCAGGCATGATAGCCAACCATGCTGGATGATACTGGTCCCCGGTAATTGGATCGTATATAATTGCATTGGCCTCGCTCTGCGGATCTCTAACGTAGATTGATATTTATGCGAAATTGTAACAAGAATTGGAGAAGAAGCGATAATGTTTATTAAAGAACGAAGATTGTATAAACTACATTATTGTCTTGATTACTAGATATATATATATATATATATATAAGACAAAAAGATATTTTTAATACAAAAGTTTATATTTAAGTTAAGAATAAAGGAATAAAACAATTAACATTCAATAATTATTACATCAAATATATTTTTCTTGTTTCATGTACGAGAAAAAATCATTTTTTTAATAATTAGAGAAATTCATTAAAATAATTTTGTAAATTTTTCTGAAAAAGATTAATATATGGAAAAAATTAATATGTGAATTGAAGACAATCATTCAAATATTATTAATGCGTATGCGCGTATTAAACTTATCTAAATATTATTCTCCTCCTTTTACATTATAAAAAATAGATATATACATTATATGATAATTTATGAGTGAATGATTTTCTTCCCTTAATGTTTTCCTTTTCTATTCTCTTGTTCTACATCGTTCTTAACGGAAGTGAGATACATCATCTCCAACACACGAATACTAAATTCATGTCGTCAATTGAGCAGTTAATTCAGTAAAGGCAATTCCACTACGACATTACCAAGTCGATGTCTATCGGAACAAAATGAGAATACCACCCCCGATCTTGTCCTCGATAAGTTTCGCCGCGTTTCTACCGCGTTCTTATCAGCAATTTATATTTCCTGTAGACGAAGATATTCTCAAGAAAACAATCGAAAACGGACGTATTGCTTCGAGATATATCAAGAAAGAACGGAGTCTCGAAAGTACAATTTTGCTGAAGGCTCCGATGGGAATTGAGATGTGCTAGATTTCCTGTTTACCTCGTTTGCGCGAAAACTACGACTGGCAACTATAAAAATTGATTTCAGGATATATTGGATGTAACGCGAATCGCACTTGAAGAATGTTATATACAATTTAGCACATCAAAAGATGATCAATTATTTCTTTAATAATATCAGATATCTTTTTAATAATTATTCGAGAGAAATTTCGATATGTAATATGATCATTTTTTTAAATTTAACCTTGTTTTAAAACTTAGTAAATAAGTTAAAATTATATGAGGTAATGCCAGTAGCACAACCTGAAAGGGGGTGATTCTACATGAAACAAGCAAAAACGTAGAATAAAATTTTTTTTATATGAAATAAGTAAAAAATGCAAGTCATAAACTGACAATAACTTGCATTTTTTACTTATTTTACTTCTTTGAAGCTTTATTATTAGAGATATATGTTGTTTTTTATATGAAGTTTTCAGGAAAATTGATCCTTTTCTGGTTGTACAATTTCCAGAATATTCTGTATCCAATGTTCAATAATAGAAGCATTTTAACGAACTAGAATTCTCTATAAAAAAAATGTTGTTTCTCTTCAATCTCGCGAATCAACATTTTTTAATTATAAACAATTAAATATTAATTTTTTTCTTGTAATTTTCTATAAGCTGAAGAATATAAACATATAAATTCTTTAGATTATTGAAACAATATTAATATACTCTACGAAATACCGATGACAATAAATGGAGTGCTGTTAAAAGCCTGTTTCCATCTTGAGAATTCCCAGCGACGAGATTTACGATCCGGATCCGCGTGGAACGATACCGAAACCCATTGTGATGGATATTCCCACAACCCTGCAATCCGTATTAGAGCAAGTGGAATTTGCACCGCATCGTTTACCATAACCACGGTAGCTTACAGGACGATTGCAAGCCTCCTATATTTTGTTCCAGGCTGACAGCGGCGGGCCCCTGATGGTTGGAAGTTATCCAGCCGAGCCTTTGATGGTCATCGGAGTAGTTTCAACCGGTATTGGCTGTAGCAGATCACGACTTCCTGGCATTTACGTGAGAGTTTCCGATTACATCCCTTGGATCACGCAAGAAGCACAATCTGGTCGATAAACTTTAATGCGAAACAAAATTTCTGTTTTGCTGTTTTAATTCTAATTAATAGCGAACTCGGTTGCATGTATAATAAGGCGCATTAATGTGATTGGGACAATTTATTCAAGTTAGTAATCCTTTTAGTTTATATATCATAATTCATTAATATAAATAGAGAAAAAAAATCAGCAAGTCAGTTAGCTGATAATTAGATTATTAAATTTGTAACATGACAGCGTTACCAATATTTTATTATACTCATAAAATATAACGGAAAAATTTTTACGAATAAGGACGAATAAAGAATTTTAATGTTTTTAAACAATGCGAAAATGCAAAAAATAAATAATATTCTTCTTTTTTTAAGTACCATACGTCACAGCGCGTAGGTGCCTTCCTCTCATATACCTATGCACGCACAATGGCTGATTTATCGTGCATTTAGACCGCGGCCTATACAATAGGTAGCCTTGTTTATCCTAAAGGTTAAACAAAGACTGTTGTATAGGTCACTAAGCTCACGGTGTAAACGTAGCCACTGATCATACACGAGGTATATGGAGACATACGAGGTGTCTAAGTAGTATGATCGACAAAAATGAGAGAGAGAGAGAGAGAAAGAGAGAGAGAGAGAGAGAGAGAGAGAGACCGTGGAAGACGGCCAATTTCCCTCTCATTCTCTCTCTCTCTCTCGTTATATCGTTGGAAAGAGAAGAGATTGGCTCTCTCTCATTTTTTTCGATCGAGCAATCCATGCTCTATGTCTTTGATGGAGACCTATGGTTTAAAACCAGTTTATACACCTAGCGAACGAACATCGAATGAATAGCGAACGCGAACATTTATTGGTTCAGCAGATGTATACGTCAAAGCGAATGAGAATCGAATATTCGATTCACGTTCGATTCGTTCCCTTATGAAGAG
>Ga0157364_1000869_pt1 | contig 23440 bp, 11 predicted proteins | sample AttsexASBM2_FD_111476 | JGI IMG/M metagenome (GOLD analysis project Ga0157364, IMG submission 111476) | Fungus gardens microbial communities from leaf cutter ant in Ribeirão Preto, State of São Paulo, Brazil - Atta sexdens ASBM2 | ecosystem: Host-associated > Fungi > Mycelium > Unclassified ...
TAAAATTCATAACTATTGTTCCATAAGTTCGTGTAAAAGTCATATCCACGTAAAACACAATAATTCTTCATTAAACCGATTATTTGCGCCACGATGTCCATCAGCACATTTGTTTAACTTCTCAAAATAACATTAGAAGATTGACACCTCTCATCACTTAAAAATTTTTCTCTAACTATGGTTGTGCGGTTCCAGTACAAACATAATTAATTTACAGATATATATATATACACGTAGGTGCCGTATCCAATTAGAATACTTTTTTATTGAATTTATTATTCATTGCGATTTGCATCACGCACACTTTTCTAATTTTCCGAGCGGCGTGCTTTCGGGCACATTCTCCATAACGAACTGCGATCAAGTCATCGACATTCACCCAGAACGCGGTTGGATAGCCGGCTGGAAAACAGACTTGACAGTTCCGTCATGACGGAACGAGAGACCGTTCGAGAGAACGAAGCTGTAGGCGCGCGGCACACACGCGTATCGCGAACTCCTGGCCGGCAATGTGCGCCGTCGCGTTCCCTCCACTTCGAGGAGGTCGATCGCTTGCGCTGCCCAAGGTGATACCAGGTAGTAGAGGGGAAGGTGTGGAGAACCTACGGACCGCCTTCGTACTACAAAATGGAGTTGGACACAGGTTGAGAGACCGCCCATCGGGATCCACCCACAATTGCGAGAAGGGTTGGCCGAATCTTCTCTTCCGGAGGCTGTTTCCTCTGACGAGAAGAGATAACGGTTGACTCGCTTCGCGTGCGTCTCGAACGAGTGTCTCGGTTTCGATTTTGCCGTAAAAAGAAATTATTTATCTCATCGAGTCAATTTTCGATTGCTTCAAATTTAAATGATAAAAGTGGTTTGATAATGATTTATGTTGTGATAGTGATTTACGGAAGATTGACGTCGAATCTTTTTAACATAAGATTCTAAGACTTTTTTAAAAAAGAAACGAAGATTGTTTATTCTTATTTTATATTTATAAATATGCAAGAGCTTAAGAAAGTTTGATTGTTGCCAAATCTCATTGAACTATTAAAGGTAGTATTAAAAGCATGAATATAAGTTGGCGAGTGCTAGCGTGGCATGGCAGACAGCGCACTGATCTATGCCAAAGGTCCCTGGTTTGATCCCAGTAGGAACCAAAATATTTACATTCGTGTCCCTTCTCGGAAACAGCAACCTCCCGAGAATACCCTCTTCTTGTCCACAGAAACCTCTCGAAAAATCTGCCATTTGAAACTAGCATGGACACTGTAGATTCAATATGCTCGTGACATTTGAATAATCAGCGTGCGCACCATTAGCATATGAGAGAGATGTAATATAGGCCAGAGGCTTAACGTAAGAAGAAGAAAAAGAAAAAAAAGAATATGAATTGAAAATGTGAAAAAAGTGATTTTTATTTGTATCTACGTATATTTTATTTTTATCTACGCATATTTAAGATATATATTAATAATAATAATATAAGATATATTTATATTCTATTCTCTAAATGTTAAAATCAATTTAATCATATAGTCTTATTTTTGGAAATAAAACGGAAATGTCCTGGTTTTCTGTAAGACCTGGTGGTCTTAAATGTTAAATTTGTTATATTGATTAAAAAAGTAAATAAATATGTTTAGCTAGAACTCTCTCTCTTTAAAATAATAATGATAGCTAATTTAAAGCTACTGAGAATCAGCGGAAAGGGATACGCAATTGTAATAATGTAAAATATGAATTAATTACTCCATCAAAGGAATAATCTCTCTCTCTCTCTCTCTCTCTCTCTCTCTCTCTCTGCCAGTAGCCTTGAATTAGCTGTTATTGTTATTATTATATTGAAAATGATACGAAAAAACTTTAATATATCTTGTAATAGATAAACATTATTAATTGTCAATACAAAAGTCTCGTCAATGTGGCACCAATTGTTTTATAACTTCGACACTCATTTAAGAACAAATTAAAGATCTTTTGCAAGAGATGATGTTAATTGTAACAAAATTTTGAATGGAAACCACATTGGAATCAGGGGCCTACATTATCATCTTTTCTTCTATATTTATTTATTATATATTATTTCAGATTTTTTCTCCCTAAAGCTTTAAAATACTTTAGAATAAAAATAACTCAGAAAATTTTGTATTTGACAAAAAAAGGGAAAAGGACTTTAAGGCGTTAGCTTTGGAAATTGGAAAACATTGCGGTAGAGGGTATTTGCACAAATGAACGAGTTTGATAAGTAATTCTCTTCGATTTATTTCATATGTAATGTTCATTGATTTTTAATACAATGCGTAGTGCGTTTAATAATTCGCCATAATAGCCAGCCATTAGAAGCACCTCGAATGGCAGAAGATTGCAAAATGACAGGTTTTTGATTATGACAAACGCTTTTATACAAGAAAATTCCGCAATACGTGATACATGAGTTCAATCTTTTCAAGCCTATTATTTACAAAAAGTCATCGCAATTAAATATAATTTGATTTTTCGTGCATTGTTTAATTTGTGTAAAAATAATACTTATTCTACTTATTATTAATAAAGAAATTAATTACGATTTTTCGTAATTTATAAATGAATTACCTACTTTTCAACCATGTATGATATACAGCGACTTACGTAAGTCGCAATGACAAGTTGAAAATCGCAAGGAAGTAAAGATAAAATATAATAATAATAATAAAAACGCAATTCTGAAAGAGATCACATTCGATACAGTTCCACTAATAATATCGCCCTTTGAGGCGCTTCGCATCGCTGAATTTTGACAATAGACATTGTCCTGCATAATCCGACGAACACAATTAATTTGGGCGAATATAAGTAATACAATTCCGCAGTGACACGTCTTTACAAATTTCTACATGACTACGATCAACGCAAAAGAATTTCGAACAAATCAAAATACGGAAAAAGGACGTTGCGCTTCTACTGTGTATCGCAAATGCGCAAAAGTAACATTTAACAGGGGTTCGAGGACGAGCTATATATCTTGTAACAAAGTCACAATTTCGTACTTTTAATCACGTAAAATTATATTCGTAATATCTATTCTTCGTGATATCTATAATAAAACTCTGCCGACGCGAAAAGAGATTTAAAAAAATCAAATAAATATTATTTTCACGCAATAATTAAAAGTGATCAACTCCATTTCGCTTTTAGTAGTGAATATAAATTCAAAAAGAATATTTTAAAAAGCAATTTGTTTGTTTCATTATAAAAATTCATACGTAAATATTCAAAATATGCGTATATTTTATATGTATATTTTCCTGTAAAAATAAGATAGAATTGATCTGTGCACAGAATAGCGCGAAATTATCTGAAATACACTCTAACAAATGCGTACTTTATTTACGAAATATTATACAGTTTAAATTGGTAACCAACGTAAATTAAAAACTAAAATGGGAAACTCGACGTGATCCGATGTCTTCGTGTTATGGCAACGTTGTGCTATTTTTTATGACGCGATCTCGACTATGTAAGTGTCAATCACTGCGAAATCGAAGGCATGTCTTTTGTGCGTATGCCATGGTCTATTACGACGTAAGCAACAAAATGCTGCTCTCAAATAAGTATGCGAAAGAATAATAAAGAAATAAGTGAAGAAAGAAAGAAGATTAAAAGCAAAATAAATATCAAATAAATAATTAGAACTGTAATAGAGAGATTGACTGAGTTCCCAATGTGATTTGAATTATCTTAACGCAAAATAGGCAGCCACAGCAGAGTATGATAAAAATGGATAAATGAATCTCAGACTGTTATAATAAAAACAAATCAGCACATCGGCATTTGACAAAAAAGTCATTTATCGAAATCACTGAAAACGAGCCAGAAATTTCAAAACTAAAAATTAAAGTGAGATTCTCGTGTATAGATGTTGGTAAAAGACTGTGCATCGCTTTAACAAAAGTTTGACGAAGATACTAAGATGCACATGTAAAGAGAAATACAAAGAAAGCGTTCTTCGTTACAATACTAATTTATGGTAATTCCTGCCTTAATCTCGCTGGCGAAGATTACTTAAATGAAATTCGTCCTCGAACGTGAATGTGAGAAAAGATATCTTTGGCACAATAAATATGAACGTTATAGTTAGTCCGCGTGTCGGTCAATGCTATGCTGTTATCGCACTGGCCGGGCCTCTTAATTCTCTCTTTTGCTTCTTCGAGCCACGACATTTGAGATCTTTCACGTTCCTTCACGCTGATACAAAATGATCACATCGAAATTAAAAGATCATCGTAACGTAGACAATTATAATTAATGATATTAGACTTAGCATCTAATGGGGTTATTCGCAATTAACGGTTCGCAATTAACTATTCGAGAATTTCGATAACACAAAGTACAGAAGTCCTTTCTGCTTGGCCTAGGAAAACTAGAAAAATCGCCGATTCATAGCGCATTGACTACGAAGAAAATCGTAGGATTTAAAAGATTCAGAATGCATTGCACTGACGCTTACTAAACGAGATCCAGAAAAAATTATAGAAGGAAATATCAAGAGACAAAAATATTTTTAATCGGACTTGGCTGAGTTAAAAAAAATTTTATTTTAACGTCATTAATATTTACGGTTTCCGATTTCTATCTGTACTGCAAAACAATTTACAATATGTCGAGAAAATTTCGTTGTAATAAATCGAAAGTTCCCTTGTAGTGCAATTCATCCTGAAATTGAAATCATGAGACGCTTACGTATACCAGCTTGAACACCTAGGCCTCGAGGTCTAAGTACAAAAATAATCGTATTTAATCATAATAATAAATCGTGATCGTAAATTAATACACAATAATTTGCGTTTTAATTACTTAATTAAACGTATCGATCGTATATAGATATAGATCGTATATAATATCTCAAGTGATCGCTGTGGTTACAAGTCTAATATTATACAATTGATACGTTTAACACTAATCATTATGCGTTGACTTACAACTATGATTTACTTTTTATGACTAACAATAAGACTATCTTAGTACTTAGGCCCTTACTCGTGCCTTTAATAACGTACTTGACACTTATCTGTAACCAATCGCGATTCACCATTGACATCGGCAATTATTAACGATGCCCATGTCTCGTGATCGTTAGCGATCGTTAGCAATTATCATTTGCTAATTTGAAAGTTCCTAACTAATCTTCTGCTCGTGCAGAGGCTTACCTATCTTTTGACGCGACATTTCTTTGGAGGGGAATGAGACATCGCTTTTGCGAATTACAAGTACCGAATATCAACCCTCAAGTACATATTTTTTATAAGTACATATATTTTTATATAACAATTTTTATTCTTAGGTTTATTATATAAAAACATATACTAAATAACACAAGGATAATGATTATATAAAAAGGATATCCCTTATAATATTATAACAATTAATTAAAATGATTATCAATATATTAATTAATTTTTTAGTTATATATAATTATTCAAATATAATTAATTTTTTTTCTAATTAATTTATTCAGACAATATCCGATTATCTAATTTATTAATTATCTTGATCAATCAAATGAACAATTTCTTTCACGTACATTGGGAAATATTTTCTAAGAATAAGTTGATTTAAAAAATTATTATATAATATAGTTACAATAAGAAAATTAGTATATAAAAACATATTATTTAAGAATACTTCAAACTCATACACAGTTCGATTATTCAAGATAAAGTCAAGATTTTTCATTGGAAATAGCTCCATTCTTGGATTAAATCCTTGACTTGTTCTAAATTCAATTAAGTACAAGATCTACAATCAGCAGTCAATAGGATATACTTGAGGGTTCGATACAAAATATAATATCTCAAAATAAATGAATTCATTTACGTATACTATTTCCGTTTAGGGCGAGTAACGATAATTATGAAGCGATCGAAATGAAAAATTCGTGTAACGCAGATATATTTCTTCTTTGGAGTGCTCGTATTTACGAGTTGCCAGCCTAGTCTATAAATTCAGCTTGTGGCGACGCATGCATGCGAGATATTGGATCACGGATACACAGGACTACACTATTCGAAAGCTCCGACATTTTTAGCAGCCTAGCTGCTAGCGAAATAGATCCTTAAGACTGAATGTCCACTAGACTCTCTTTGCCTCTTTGACCAGGATTTAATTATATATTCTTGATAAAATTGGATCATTTAATTTTATGTTTTACGATAATTAAACGATATTTGAAAATTTTAAGTGGATACAACCTAAGGATCTCGATAGGTCCTTCCAATATCTCCAAATTTCGTCTAGCTGTTCTATAAAATATCCACCTCGTTTTCATCCCGAGATTTCGAAGGACCCGGCTGCAACTACGAGCAAAAATAAGCATTATCGTATTCGTTTTTTCGATATAAAATTCGTTATATATCTAATTAAATATGTCATGGTTGATCGCAGTTACGTTAAGTGCGCGAATTCGTGCGTATCTGAGATTCGCGTAGCGAGTTTGATAAGAAAGAAATCCGTCGCTTGGTATTAACACCAGAAAATTGCTTATCGTGCGAAAGGACACAAAAAAAGAGTTTTCTTCCACACAGATTAGCTTGATGTGCGATCGACCATTCGACGAATCGCTCTTCGTGACGATTTCGAAAGTGATTCGTCGGAGCGTTCGTACAGACGTGGCGACAAAGCGACTTATTGTCGGTTTGATAAAGAATCACTTCAGAAACTTGTATTTCTAAGAATGATTCTCGAATTAGTTGCGAGATAATCTGGATACCGCAAAAGTCCCAAAATGTCCCCTAGACATTCGAAAAATACGGGCATCTTTCAGACATTTAAAGGACATTTTATGGATCAGAAAGTGCTTTAGATACCTAAGATTCGTGAAAGATCACGTTTTTTAGATATCTAATGGAAGTCTAAAAGACTGATATCTCTTTCTGACGTCTTTCTTATGTCTTATGTTTTTCAGCTGTGTATATCATCTGAAAAGTCTTTATTTGTTTAATATTTAATAATTAAGTATCGCTATTAAACCTAAATCCTAGTGTTCTTCCGAGTTTTGATTTTAATCCTTAACTGAGGAGGATGGGAGAGAGTTTAGAGATATCTAAATAATCTGCTATACAAAATTTATATATATGAAATTATTTGAAATTTCTAATTAATTTCTTAAAAATTCTATTCTCTTTCAACTATTTGATGAGATTGAATGCTATTTTTTAAATCAAATTAAAAAAATTTCATATATAATTAGTAAAATTATATAGTCAGATCAGTTAAGGATTGACTAATCAGCTCGCGTGTCAAATTGCTGATCTGCGAATCGTTTACGCTGAAATTGAAGTGACTGAACAAATTCCAGTTCAATCTTTACGATTCGAAGGAAAGGAGAGTTACGTCGAGCTCCTCATCTGTCTCTGTCTAGGAGCACATCTTAAGTGCATTTCGAGCACATCCGTCGCTGTCACCTCGCTCGCAGTTCATCCTCACCTCTTTGCCTCTTCCTACCCGAGAGGAAGATGGACTCCGGATTCTCTCGCTAGGCGATCCCGCAAATTAGATAGTCTGGCGCTAAGCAGGCACGTGGTTCGGCATACTCGAGGACGTCTGTAGGGGTGAACGTGTTTGGTGAAACCTCAACAGTTCGGACACAGTGACTGCGACACGTACGACCCCGCGACCTCCCTCCAAGACGTCGCTGGCACAGCATATGAGATTCTAAAAAATTAACAAGAAGCGTCTTTAGCATTTCTGTTTTCTTGTTACGCAAATATTTTGATTTGTCTTAAATAAAAATGCGCGATTGATTTAAATTATAATCTAAAAACAATATGATGAAAATACATCTAAAGGAAAAAAAAATATTTAAAAAATACCTTACCGTCAGAAAGTTTAAGACTTAGCTTTTTAAAGACTTAATTTTATGTTCTTTTTATTTCAAATATATGCAAGTCCAATTTTTTTTTCACAGCATTATATGACCCTGAAGATATAATAATTAAATAAAAAAACAATTGCTATTTAATTTATTTTATATTAGTTTTATTACTATTATACTTGTTTTATCATAAATTAATTTATCATAAATTATATCATTAATTAATTTTAACATAAATTACGTGTTTTAAGATTATACATATTATCACATTGGTGGTCCTAAACTTTTTGACGATAGTGTATATGAAAAAAGCTTTAAATTATACATTTTCATTTTTAAATAACTTTATGGTATTGCCTTTATGGTATAGACTTATATCGAAATATTCTAGAAGATGAGAAATATCTCCTAGAGAATTTATTTTGATTTATATATGTATTATAAAATAAAAATGTAGAATAAAATATTACGAATCTCTTACCTGTGATCAATATAAATTTTGAAAAATGTCTTATCAGGCATTTAGGCGATATCAGAAGTCAGATGATGAAACCTGATTTTTTTATTTACAAGAAAATGTTTGAATAATAAGCGAATATATAAATATATGAATCGAGAGAGATAAAAGTGAGTTTAGGTAACAGAACACATAAAAAAAAGTGCAAGTTCAAACTCAATTAAGGAAACTTTCTCTCTAACGAGATGTACAAAAGCTTTTTGAAAATATTAAAATAATCGGTAAAAATAATAATAGTTTAAAGTGCGTTAAATGTTAAAGTAAGGATTATATTGCAAAAATTTGTATAAAAACATTTGCAATACGCAATAAGATGAAGATAGTATCAAGTTCATAATTTTTTTAATTAATTATGTTCTATTACTGAATGAACGTAATAGTTTAAGAAAAGGATATTTTATTATAAATGGTTATAGTATTACAATCATTATGTTTTTTATCCATACAATCAACGTTACAGAGAATACTTCAAAGGAGAAAAACAAGGTCAATGGTATCCAAGTGGCGAAATAATTAAAGAGATTTTTGGTCGATCGATTCGACGGAAATCAAAGAAAATATACGATGATTGTCTCTTCGCATTATATTTCGCCACTAGGACCGTTCTCTCTAATAACAAAATGTTAGGGATGGCGGATGAGTGTCGCATATAAGTAATTTATAAATAAATTAAATATGAAAGACAGAAAAACAAAATACACTGCGAAACTTGCGAGATATGATATCTGCAAGATATCGATCTATCTGCAGATACATCGGTGGTTCGATCGTAATTGTTGACGGCGTTGTTTCGGGTCAAATAATTGTACTCGTTAAAATTATCTAGGCAGTATTCGACTAATAAACGCACGTATTTTCTGAGTACGTTAAGTACAATATTTTATTTAAAAATTTAATTCTAGAGTCATTGGATTGTCGTTTACTGTTATACACGTTTTTATTGTATAATGCAACAAAAGTAAACTTACAATCAAATTTATAGATTAATTTGAAAGTAATAGGATATTAAATAATAATTACTAATAGCAGTTAATTTAAATTTTTTAAATTAACAATATATAACTTATATTTTATATATAGATGTATGATTTTCGATTGAAAATTGTTGCCAAATTTCTGCCTTGAAAGAAACAAATTTAGAGAAACTTAGAAGTCAAAGCGAAAAATTAATAGATACGTATTTAAACAAGATTTGATAATTCACTTCAGAACAATTTTCAAATATTTACTAATATTTTATAAATATCTACTAATATTTTGATTAAAAAGATTATTTTTTCTCTTTAATTAAATGCTAATAATTCAATTTCTAATAGATGTAATGGAAATTAAACCCGATTTGAAATAATATAAATATATTGTGCGTATATTTTTCGAGATCAGTTGTCGCCTTATATGCAAAGATCGAATTAAAATAAATCGATCATGCTGGACTCGGATTCTGACCCCGCTTAGGCCACATATCTATTCAGAAAGGAATTATTGTCTTCAGCTCAGTGAACAGGTATGATCGATCGTGCAAGTACGAAATGTTTAAAGAGACGTCGCGGAATAAATATAGATATGTATATAAATAGACAAGAGAAGCTTTAAAAGCTTACGGAAACAACAATGGACGAAAATACACCAAGCACCAAATGGATTTATCGAGCTAGCGAATAATTTAATTGACTTACATACGTTAACATTAAAAAAAAAACAGAAGAAAAAAGGTCAGAAACGATGTAAAAGAACTAGTTTCAACGAACTATATATCTATTTTCATATAATATATCTATCTCTATATATATATATATTTCTGCATATATAAGCTTTCTCTCTTCGCGTACTTTATAAAAATTATACACATAAGCTAAACGCAAACGGAATGATTTCGTATTTTTCTCCCTTCTTAAGTATTTCTCTTTCTTTTTTGTTTCGTGAATATGCTTAATAGCGATATAGCCTCTTGCAAAAGCGAAAGCTGTTGGTAAAATTTCACTGTTACGATCTACGAGACTGATTCTCGACTGGTACGATTGGATCCAATTGAAATTCAATACAGAATTTTACTCTATACGTATAAAATGTTGATTTTAATCTAATGATCGATTTTTAACTGGCCACTTTTAATAATTTCTATAATAGCTACATTAATAGCATTATTATAAAATCATTGTGCCGGTCCGTTTGCAAAGATAAGATTTAGCATATCTCTCTAGAGCAATTACGTCGTGGACCGTTGTGCTAAGCAACTAATGATATAAAATGGTATGTGCTAAATTCGAATCCAGTCTTAAATTGTTGAGAATACTACCCCAATATCTCGACATCTCGTCCAATTCTAATGAGAATAATACTGACGTGACGTGGTGATCATTCGTATTCGCGTCCCCGCAAAGGATCATTAGGCATCCGTCGTAATGATCGATGATTAAACGTAATGGAATATCCGAATGATGACTTGTCATCATTCGGTTGTTCATTCGTTATTCCATAATGGACGATTCGCTCGTTGGATGTAAGCGCGGAAGTTATTAGCGAACCACCTAATTATGCGTTTAAGATTCGGAACGCCCGGAGATAATAATTTGTCCACTGACGGTGCAATTTAACTTACGGTCGACAATTGCAGTTGAAAGCTTCTGACATTCTCGTCTTTTTTTTTTTTAAAGAGGCATTACTACAGATACTATCGTTAATCATTTGACTGTGTATCGTTATTTTTATATATTATTAGAGTAATGTGGATTATGTGTTAATTTTTAAAAGAAAATTTGTAGAAAAAGAAAATGCACACGTAAATTTCTCTCTCGATAATTATTAGTGTTCAATAAATAAATGTAGCGAAGTAATATTAAAGCGAATAAGATTAAAAAAGGAACCGTTCGAAAGATTAATTATACAATATTCTGTACAAATAAATTATACGCAAGAAATGATGCTAATAAGATATAAATTAAGGAAGGTAGAAAATGAACGCCGGGCGTTTCAGTAAATACAACATTCCTTTAAATTGACTAAACTGATTATTGCGGTTAAGTAATGAGTAGTAGCTACGAAATCATCAGTTGCAAATGAAATACCTAGAAACCACAACAAATTGCTGTCGCAGAAAAGAAAAGAAATGCAAGGGGAGAAAATAATCTGACTAGAACGGAGATAGTTCGACTTATAACTAACGATACTATTGTTGTAGACTAGAAAGTGCAAAACCCACTTGATTACAAACGCGAAAATGCAATGCCGCTTAAGCGTGCATCTCCTGGCAAAATCGCGAACTGAATCCGAGTAGTCGTAAGATATCATGGAAGATACGGCTCACCCTTGCAACCCCTTAAAAAACTACACTGGCATGCTGCATAGAGTAATGCACGTGTCGAATTCGCAACGATACACGTATAAATATTATGCTTGTATGATAGTATCTCTCGAAATATAGAGTGGTCATCCATTATAAGGTCCACTTACGAAATATGTTATGAAAAGAATTCTACGTCTCTTTTTTTATGAAAAATCTTCCAGTCCTTCTCTGAAAGACCTTCCACACAAAAAGAATGATTCTGCTAAAGTATCTAAAAATTTAGCTAAATACAGATCTGAAAATATTTATTACATTATCGAAATAATTATATAGAATGCTTCAGCTTGTTGTTAATATGTCAAAATTTTTTTGTCTATGTTTGAATTGTTTGTACATAACAATTTCCATAATTCAACAAAATTTTCAGATCTGTATTTAATTAATTTTTTCATCTTTTGCAAAATCGTTCTTTCCGCAGTTATCAAAAATTTTCACGCTCGACTTAAGCGTTCCGGTAATTCGTAAGATTAGTTATTTCACATCAAAATCTTTTCAACGACCATGGATCTTGTCGGAAAAATGAAGTAATCCCGTATTCAATGGAATATGTTGAGAAGTTGGCACTATCTTAAGTATTGCGGTGATTAGTATCAAAATTATTATTTAAAAAGCCCACTGTCTATCAATAAACTAGATGTGATGTTGTAGATAGATGTGCTGTTTTTTTCCGACAAAGATCCCATCTTACAAATCTGAAAGATATTTTCTTAACATTAAAGTATAAGTTATACGCTTACACATATTATAGACGATATTATGCCCTCTACGTTTCTATCAAGTTTTTATGAAAATAAATTAGCAGATAGCAGGCACCGTGTCTCTACCATCGTATATCGCTGTCACTTTGATCTCGATTGATTGCTTTTTCGTACTATTTTTACAGCTATGGCTAATTAGATACTGTAGGAAATAACTATCTCAAAGTTTAAGTCGACGTACTTTTTGTTGAAAAGTTGAAGTGTCCATATAGTTTTTGTTAGTTAAATTTCGATATTACAATTACAATAGAATCAGGTCAAATAACTACTATAGTTAATAACTACTATAATATTAATATAGATACTTGAGTTTTACCATGATTTTGAAATTTCGATGGAAAATATACTTTTCATATTCATATCTTTCAAATTCCAAAATTCACATTCCTTATCTTCCAAAAGCAGAAACTCGAGTAAAATTAATGCCGAGATCAAAGTAACATTAATTTAAAATAAGTTTTTTTAAACTACAATCAAACAGTCGACAAAGTATCAAAGAGTGCTTTGTCTTGTTTCTTTTATCCCGAAACGAAAACATTGTTTTTCTTGTGCTGGACAAATTGATAAAGAAAACAATCGAACTACTTATGAAATTATATACGAATAGGGGAAGCAATAATTTACGGATGAATATAAATTTCATCACCATTTTTAAACCCTCCTTTGTTATACCTTACATTACCAAAATAGAAAATCCTAGAACTGAAAGAGATTCCCTTAGCACCTTTTCGTGAATCCTGTAACTCTCAGGCTACCTATCACAGACCCACCAATCTTGAAAAAGCCGCAGGCAGTTTATTGGTCGAATCTTAAAAAAATATTGCCGTCGAAGGCATCGTAGCTATCCTTCCCTTCACTCTTTCTTCTCTTCCTGAGGGACAATCGCAGACCCAGACGAAAAAGATGATGTCGCAATATCAGTTAATTGGGATTCTGAGGTTTTCATCGTATACAAGGCAATGAATACTTTCCGAGAATTCGGAAAGTCAAACGGGATATACGACTCTTATACAATTCTGGGATTACAAGTATTGCGCATCAACTTTTGATTTCGACCATTAACCTTTCATTTTCTTTTTATCAAAATATTATTTCATCGATCTAGCCGATGACAGCCGACTCATACGATTACAAGCGGCGATCATATAACTGGTTCATTCTGTAGATACATTCACAACTAAACGTGATATGCGAGCGCCTTCCACTTTGATTGCGCTCTTTGATTTTATGTTAATTCGTAGTAAGCTCGGAAAAAATTAACGAGCACATAGAATACAATAAAACTTCGTATTTTGCAAGGGACATTATTACGTAAACTTTCGCTGACATTCCCGCTTGCAATTATCGATAATGAAGACTTTTTGAAACAAAAAAGGTACAGACTTACATAATATTTAGCCGATTAAACATTCCATCGAGCTATTTATCAACATTATCAAAAACTACTTCCGAAAATTCTCCGCTGACTGCAAAATTCCTCGCTTACATGCTCGAGCGAGGAAAGTTACGTGAGCGTAGGTCAAAAAAGCGAACAATCTTGTTAAAGCTACTATTGTGATGAATAATTCTTGAAAACTAAGTACTTTGCCCCTGGCGACAATTTCATATGCGATATGTTCTGATATTCTTTAAAGCGTCCAGATGCGGCAATAGCGAACCGTTTTTTAATCTGTATCCTCTTCGAAAGACACTTTAAAAAATTACAGAGTACTTTGATGTCGATGATGACTCTATAGTGTTATGTTACGTAAACATTTAGACTGTTTTCTTAGAAAAGAAACATGCCGCATCTATCAAATATTATGCACATTTTTCTTCATTTAATTTGGTGAACATCATTGAGAATTTTCGACATCAAAGTCAAATCCGACACGACACTTTTTTGAATTTTAATAAATACAAGTATCAATAAAGTTTACGAAAATAATATATAACTCTAAAGATAAAATGTGAAACATTGGAAGTGTCGTGTGCATCGTTGTTCGAATGAGACGGTTCCCAGATTTTATCAAAAACAAAATTAAAATTAAGTAAAAAAGGAGACTCTGAGAATTGCAGCCTCAAGATACTGTTTCCACTCTTTCTTCTCCTTCTTTCTTAATTCGTAGATCCTTTTCGCAATACCGTCTCACTAATCGGGAATTGGGAATAGATAGAGCAGAACTAGGGCGGATAGGAATGTGGCAAAAAGCATCGCGGATAGAACGTGGTCTTGAATCGTACGGAGTGAATCTGCGGCCGGCTCTTCGGTGCCACTCTCTCCCTCATCGCGAACAAGGAGAAGAGCAGTGACGAGACGCGCCAAAGCCTCTAGCCCGTACGCGTCCATGTAACCCACGTCCATGATTGCGTCCGCGTCCAATAACACCTCCTGCAACACCAACAACGATACTACTCAGTCCCAGTTTTTATTTTATCGCACTGCGAGAACATTTCCCACGTGGCCTTAAAACGCATATCTCTGTCCTCTCCGAGGAAGGCCCTACTTTTGTACCAATGAGAAAAGAAGCGTTCCTCGGGGGATAGCCATTCTGTTACACTCCGACTTGTCACTATGTGATAAAAGGAAATCGTTTGTCTTCGCAAAAGAACTTTTGATAAAATTGATTTATTTGATTCTGTTTATCTTTAATGAAATTTTTGTAACAATGCTTGTTAAAGTCGATTGTAATCAATTTATTCGTTCCTTAATGATCAAAAGTTCCATCTAGAAAACAATCAAGGGAGGAAGAATGGATAGGAAAAAGCAATAGTAACATAGTAATATTTTATATAACAATTGATGAAGAATTATTTGGATTATTTGTATAGTTAGGATAGTTAGTCCATGGATGTTAATCGGTAAGATATTCGGATGATGGCAGGAAAGGTGAGAACTCGAAGTACAGACTATTCCCCGAAGAAGCAACACAAAAGCGAACTGAAATCTATAGGCACATGCAACTAAAGCTTCTTCGCTAATTCATTTTTCTTCTTTTCTGCACTTATATTTTTATAACTATACCGTATGTTTTCATAAAATCAGTTTGCAATTCGCTCAAAATCAGTTCGAATTCGGGGACTGACTAGTAGTCGTTGAAAGTGTCATCGAGAAGTGACGGCTAAATGCCGAAGAGTTAGTCACGATGTACACAGACGTTCGGTTACGAATAATGTGCGATAAATTTTTCCGCCCGACTTCACCAAGTATATTCGATCTGGTCTAAGGATAACGCTTGATGAGAATATCTGGTAATTGTGCTTTGTAAAGAGTTAAGTTTTCGCACTGAGTTTCGTAACCAGTTTTACAATCTATTCTTCAACGAAGCACGATCGATCAATTACTATCATGATTCTCTTGCCACATCACCATTTGTTAAAGAAAAATTAAAAACACATCGGATTAATTTTTCGGTATGGAAGTATCCACCCTATCAACATGATGTTGTACACTAATGATGAGCGTGTCTCATGCATGTGTAGTATACTCTGAGCGAAAGAGAAGCACAAACTTCTTTGAAACTATTTAACAAGAAGAATGTTTCTTACCTCATCAACGCCAATCTTCCGACATGCCTCGAGGAAGTTGTCAACGTTACGCCTACACCGTGCCATTGTCAGCTTAGGCTACAAAAAAAAAGTTAAATCAGTCCATTGATACATGGAATATATCACAAAATGGCGAAAAAATACTCACTACAGCGGGAGAAGGAACATGTATACTAGCAACTGATCGCGGTCTAACGTGATTCGCCAGATGACAAAGAACAACACCATCCGTTAACGCTGGTGCGAGATCCTCTGGCAATGCCATCTTCAATCTTGTCTCTATGTGCTATTATAAATATATTCTCGATTATATTATAAAGTCGCTTTTCGCAAGTAATTCCAGTTATTTTTCGTTATAATGCTTACATTTCGTAGTTGTTCGATGAGATCAGCCTCTTCTTTGGCACGTTCAAACTCTCTCCTCATAGTAAAGGAATACTTTTCAGGCACATTACTATTCCATGTGACGGATCGCGGGGATTTCGGACTGCCGCCGTTTCTACTGGGACTGTTGTTGCCTAATAAACATACGCATACTATAAGCATATTGTGTAATCAAAGTTCTTTCTTACACTGCATGAAATGTACAAGAAAAATTTTTATAAAATATAAAATTGCTCTTATACATCAACTGCAAGTGTATTTATCTACAAACAAATTTATAATTTCCTTTTTGATTTTGTTTAATTTAAATGATTACCTTCAACGTAACCAACAGCGGTTTTCACCAATCTGGGCGCATGCGCTGGACTCGAATTCGTGGAGAGAATACTACTCGAAGTTTTAATTGGCGAGCTAGGTTTTTTATAAGGTTGCTCAAGATATTTTCCGTTTTTATTATTGTAATCGTTATTACTACCGTTGATAATTGGCGTGTTTTGGTAGTTTATTCGCGACGGAGTAACTTTCTGCACTGGCCTCTTTAATGCGTTATCTTCGTTGAAGATTTGCTTGCCAGTTAGAGCAATGGTTTCTTTATTGTTACCCATGTCAGTTTCGTTTTGCGTCTCGTTGCCTGGAGGCGTCACTTGCTCGCGAGGTCTGTATACGCTTAGACCTTCGTTAGCCCTCTGCTGCTTCAGAGCTTCTTTGTACTCCCTAAGAATAAAATAGTTTATATCAAAGCGAACAGTGTCGTAGATTACATAAGAACATAATATGAAACTTTCACGAATATTATTTGATGATCTTTGGCAAGTATGAATGATTGAAGCAAGACAATGTATAAAATACCGAAAGCGTTATTACAATCTCTTTCTCTCACAATGTATTAATCCTCTAATTTGTAATACTTTAGAAATAATTTTTATTGACTAGATATTCCTCAGAAGACAATTAATTATATATCTAATAATTTATATATTTATATGTAAATGCAGCATGTACATTTTATATACAATACATATTCTTTTTTCTTAAACCTTCGTTGCCACTCTATATCGTTTTATCACGTACTTATCATATAGATACTGTGTAAAAATATTGCATAAAAATGTAACAAATTTTTTTTCAATTGAACGTCAAACATTAAGAAATATAACGATAGCAAACAAATGTAGATACCTTTATTAATAAAAAAGTTATAATATTTAAATTGAAAGAAACCTCAAGTATAATAAGAGTGATACCGAAGAGTTAAATATTTAATTATAATCACAAATGCCTGTCATTTGGATACTAAAGAGGATTGATACGACAAGGTCAATCATAGTTGCTCAACGCATGTAATACGTGACAGCATTACCAGGCGCGCCTATTATAATCATACGAATGAGTAAATGAGTAACGTAAACATGATAACATGAGATAAATTCGGACGGACAAGGGCTTTTGTTGGTACGGTCCAAAGCGAAGTTACCTGTACGTCTGTATATGATTGAACGGCCTCTTATCGTCGCCGTTCATCATTGCAGCGGTACCCGTTGCAGTTTGAAGCGGGTGTACTGATTGCTGTGCGGATGATATCTGCTGCGATTGACTCGTCAAATGCGTGGACTCCAGATGGCTGTAAAAAGGGATTGCCAGCCACGATAATGCACATGCACGCATGCAAAAATATACGTATATGTATATGTATGTAAACTACCGTGACAATTTGTATCACAATATCAATTGCAAACATCGAGGGAACGCGCTCGTTTGTTTCGAAGGAAAGCACGCGGATCGGATAATTGACCCATTGATCATCTTAGCGAGAGGCTTCACTCACCCAGGTGGCGTAATCGATGTGTGATGAAGGCCGGAGATCATTGGTCTTCTAATGTCTGCCCCATTCTCCGACGTACTCCTCTCTAATCTCCTCTTTTCCAGTTGATCGTGCAGTACCATCGCCTGCAAGAGATTTCGTATGAGAACGTAAATTATAACTTTTGATACTTCATAAGACGTCTTAATAATTAAATGAGAATAGTTTTAAGTTTAATATTATTTTAACTTTGTCTTTTTACTTTTTATCTTAGAATTAAAAATCTTTATCTCTAGATAAGAAATAATATTTTCAATTAGCGCTCTTAATTAACGTTATATTTTATCATAAAATTATGTTTTGTCAATTACTTTAATTACAGATTTTAATTATAGATTTCAAAATGAATTCTTTGTTTAAGGAAGCTCAGTTTTCAGCGTATAAAAGAAACAGTAAATATGAGAAAGCGATTTCGCCATACATTAAGTATGAACATTTACTATTGATGCAGCATGCATTCGTAATTTTGAAACGTCGTTGTAAATGATGTTTTATTGGGTCAAGGCTTTATAACGAGATTTGAGCGACAGCCAACAACGGTTTGTCGACTACTATCATTATCGTAGCTCGACTTGAGATCTATTCGGCAGCTAAATATAGCGGCTATGTCATCCTTTAAATTAAACACTTATTTTAGACAGAAATCTAAATCATACGATTAGCTCCTGATAATAATAACAAACATAACATTTTTTTCATTTTTTTCATTATCTTAATCAATTATCAGAACTTTATCAGTCTACGCTCCTATCTTTTATAGAAACCTGAGTTCTCCAGTTGTCATAAAAGTTAATTACTTTAAGATATTACAATCTAGTTTTAAATCATTCGTATGAATAAAAATCAACAAATACAGCAATTGATATTTGCTGAATATAAAAAGAATATAAAAAGAATATAAAAAGAGAAGAAATGGAAATATAAAACAATATTATTATTAATAAAATTTAAGAAATTGTACTTCAATATATTTTTTTCATAACTTAATTAATAATTAAATACCTTTTTTCTTAAAATAATCAAATAGCGATAATGCTAATTTGTTTTTTGTGAGAATCTTATGTATTAGCCTACCTTGCCCAACTCATCCTCCAGGGACGTGTGCTCCCCGGGTGAAATCGTGCTGGGCGTCGACGTGCCACTACAAGATCCGTTCACGCCTACCTCGTGCGGTAGCGTTATCGAGAGCGGTGAACATTCCTGCCGCCACAAGCTGCGAACTTCGCCGTCGTGTACCTGCGAATAGTGGCCAACAGGAAGCATGTAAAATCGTGGATTGTGTGCACCTTGTGCACTAGTAAAAGTTTATTCATGCACTTTATACAATGATTTATATTAAAAATCAAACGCGAAGTCGCTCGCATTTCTTAGGCAAATTTGTTTTTTATATACAATATAATTTATACACAAAAATTGCATAAAAATTTACAGAAAAATGCACGGCCTTGACTATGTATAAAGCACCTTCAATTTATTGCATTTTCTTAGAAAAAATGGTAAAAGGAAAATTAACAAGGAAGGCTAACAAAATTTAAATTGTTATGAAAATAAATATTTATGGGTATACTTTATATTTATGATCAAGGTTGTATAATAATTTCTCTAAAACAATTCTAAAAGTCATATGAATAAAAGAATTAAAATCTCTAAAAAAGAAGACCTAGATAAGCAAAAGCATTTATTCTAAAGCATTTTAATATAAAATATGAATCAAAAGTATGTTCTACAATATGCTATTGTTTTATTATATACTGTTATATTTTAATAGATACCTCTACTAAATCTTTTATTTACAAATAAATACTTCAACTATGTGCATATAAGCAAATGCTATAATAGCTTTATTTATTTCTTACAGCATTTTCTGCGTTAATGAGAAAGAAAAGCATTTATTCCATTTGAATTGTATATAATATAATATGTTCATTTATATCCTTTAAAGTTTCCTTCAAAAAAGTAAAAGCGAAAGCGCTTTGTGTTTCGATTTATTCATATGACCGCATTGGATCAGAGCTCCGCGGGCAATTCGGCGGCGGACTCGCCAAATAGTTTCAAGAAGTAGTTGTAGAGTGTGTGCAGGAGATGTAGCGATAGTGAAAAGGCCACGAGAGCGACGGTGAAACTAACCGCGCTGTGGATCTCTTGGGACCAACGCTTGTCGACACCGTCACTGGTGCTATATCCACTGTCAACGTTGTGCCGTCGATGCGACCTCGTGTCCAACGTCGCATGACCTCTTGCATCCAGAGGTGCCCGCCGCGTTCGACCGCCTCTGGCCCTCTCGTGTTTCGCTGCCTGCCTCTCCAAGTACTTGAAAATGTGCGTTCGCCCGCGAATGCATAACTGAAATCAACAGTAAGAACTTTAGCATATGAGACCGATATTCTCGAAGGAAAGACGTCTCGCGTTTCCTTTGTTATCTTGTTGCCTTCCGGCAATGTACAGAATGATATTAAACGTTTTCGAACGGCGAGTGAATTCTGATTCATGAATTCAATAAAGTCTCGAATTGAGTACGAAGCGAAAGGCATCGGTTTTGTAAGCAGTTCCGTAGGCAGTCTGTGATTGTGAAACGGCAGTTCAATTGAAGTAACATTGCGTACAGTTTTATTAGAAAAAATCCGTCGAAGAAAGAACATAGGAATATGTATTGCGGAAAGGAGATTTGAGCGAAAACACGGATGAATCATGATCTCACCGAGGCAGGTGGCGAGGTGAGCGGATTGTCGGATAATTTGAAATCCACCAAGCTCTTCATCTTCCTCATCTCGTTTGGAAGCACAGATATTCGATTACCGCTAATATCCAGCTTCACGAGCCTCAGGTACGTCAGTTCTATATAAAAATATAATTAAAAAACTTAATTTTTCGCATTTAATCATCAATCCTGAGATATTAATCTTTTTTGACAGACCATAACTTTGACAGATCATAACTAATATCTTTAATATTTCTTTCAAATCTCTTTTCATTTTTTTTTAATTAACTTTTTTTTATTTTGCTTAACGAATAAATAAAAAGATTTATTTAGAATTAATTTATAAAGATTGATTTTCTCTTTTTCACGAGCGTTGGCTTTGTTAAAATTAATTTACTTACAGTAACTTTTCTCAATAAGTAAAAATTCTCAGTAGATTTTTGGCAAGATCTATTTCGCAAATACTTATTGAACAGATTGATTCAATATACACAGATGGATTCAATTATTTCTTAATCGCGATTAAAGCAATGAGTTTATTCGAGCGTGATAAACATCTGTCGTATACATCGCGATCGCATTAAAAAGGTGGTCCTACCTATAGGCAGGTGCACCAGCAAGTTGCTCCTCAAGTCTAGAGACCGGAGTTGCGCAAGGTCGCCCATTCGAGGTGGAAGACTCGTGATTTCGTTACAACCTGCGTCCAGTTCTGCCAATACTGTCATCCTGCCCAATTCATCTGGCAAAGATGCTAATCTGTTGTGTGCGACTAGCAACGTCTGAAGGGGTAGCCTGCATATCTCTCGAGGTAGCGACGTCAATTGGTTTCGACTGTGAATTATAATATCTTCTTTAAATAAATTCTTCGCTAAAATTATATTCGCAAGTTGAAATTTTTTTCAAACGGATAATCAATTATAGAAACATCAATTATTTAATTTTAGTAAATTATTTTAACAATTATGAACAATTTGTAGAATATTTCAGAAATGGAATTAATTTTTTTATAATAGAACGGTTCAAAAATTATTCGAAATATGTCTCTTTCATTGAAACTTTTTTAAATCAAAAGAATTATTTAATGAATAATTATAGTACATTTAATAATTAGTTATACAATTATAGTTAATCAATTAATCTTTCAATAACTTTCAAAGTGTTTTAAATTTTTAATTATAACTATGCTGCGCGCAGTCTAGCAGGAGCTTAACGCTATCAACGTCATATCACATAGGATGCCTGCGATACTGTATCGTGCAGTTCAATGTATGTGTGTGTGCGTGTGTGCGCGCGCGCGCGCGCGCGTGTGTGTGTGTGTGTGTGTGTTTATGAACCAACCTAAGATCGAGGTAGTTCAAGGATTGGAGCATTACGACGGTTTCCGGGATTATTCTTATGGCATTATGATAAAGATGCAGCTTTTCGAGGAATGAAAATTCTGTGACTTCCTCCGGTAACTCACTGAAACGATTCTTCGAAAGGTCTGTAACAGAAAGCAGATACTCATCTTTATGATGTGCTAGACGATAAAGACATGATCGTCGCAACTTCCGCTATTAAAACGATAACGTAACATCAACAGGCGTCGCGTAATTTCAACAGGAAATTAGAACGCGTTATAAATGGGAAAAAAGTAAATTTTACTGAAAACTGATTGCAATTAAGAGTTGTTTTACATTAAACTCCACATTCTCATTAAAACAGTTCACCGCATCGTAAAAGCATTGCTCAAGCAATAAACGACATCCCTATATTATATGATCGGTCGATAAAATTTATTGAGGAGTGTAGGTATTATCGAACTGTCTTAATAAGGTACCGATATGTCTCCCATGGCAACAGCTGTATACTTCGGCTAGGGTGTTGCTGGGGGTTGTTATGAATGGGGCGCGACGGCCACGTGCGCGCAACGCAGGTTCGAAACCCAGGAAAAAGACAAGGGTAACTCAGCTACTCCTGGCTTCAAACCTTCTTTCTGATCAATAACAGCCGTCCTCGAGACTTACGGAACCGTTCGCGAAAGACGTAGCCAATTCGCATACCGAATAGTTCCGAAATAGCTATCGTTTTTTTAATCCAGACAGCACGTATAAAAATGTCGCAAGCGTTTAATTATGCACGTAATCATATGAGATGTTACGAAATTGATATTTTATTTAGATTATTGATAACTATATAACAATTGTTATTCCTTCTATATGTATTAAAATTTTTGTTTATTAAAATTTGACATAAAGTATTAAATTTAATCTTTCCTTAATTTTAAATATTTTTTCTTAGGCATATATATTTTTAACATCAATGTAGAATGAAGGGCGTGGTCATTATGACCTCCTGCATGTACTTGACATTTAAATGACGGTCATAATAGTTAAAGATCTTCTAATAGTCTTAAAATGCAAAAACCTTGATCTTAATATACGATGTCAACAGACTAATTGAAATGATAAAACAGACAATGTTTTATGAAGACATTTAATATTATATAATACTATATACTTTGTATTCTACGTA
>Ga0157364_1000870_pt1 | contig 23435 bp, 13 predicted proteins | sample AttsexASBM2_FD_111476 | JGI IMG/M metagenome (GOLD analysis project Ga0157364, IMG submission 111476) | Fungus gardens microbial communities from leaf cutter ant in Ribeirão Preto, State of São Paulo, Brazil - Atta sexdens ASBM2 | ecosystem: Host-associated > Fungi > Mycelium > Unclassified ...
AAAAAATGGTTTAAAAAAAAAATATAAAAAAAAATCTGGTAAATTAAAAACAAAATTTTTTTCTTCCTTTCCCCCTCCTCCCCCCCCCCCCCCCCCCCCCCTCCTTTCTTCTTCTATCTCTAAACAGCGTATATAAGGGGAATCGTTGAAGGAACAGCTCAGTATCAGGCTGTTTCTCGCCTTAATGAAGTGAACAATGTTCACGAAATGTTGGCATTCTAGTGATGGATTTGGACACGAAGATAATTCGCGAAAAGCATAGTCTTTGTATAGAAAATTCCCGTGGAAGTCTCAAAAGTATTAATAGAATTCCGTCTCAAACTTTACCGCGGATTATACATATATCATCTAAAATAGATTTAAAAGATCTATTTTTATTATCTAGGACTTTTATTTCCTATTTGTTGTATTCACACGTTAAAAGATACTTTGTTATACAGAGTGAAACATTTAAAACAGGCCATCTGAATAATTCTTGCTTTTAAAAATAGAAAGAAAAGTTTCAAACAAAAGTTGTTGATTTCGAAGGAGAAATCGTAATTTAGTATTTTTCACTTTGTTTTTTTTTAGATGGTACGCTAAAAAGACATAAAATCTCCACTTTTTTAAATAGAATTGAATTTTAAATGGAATGATTTTTTTTTAGATAATATAATTCCTCTGACTATTCTGTATATAAAGGTATGAAGATAGACATATTAAAAAATCAATAGTTTACGAGATACTTTATTCTAGCACATATTGACATAAAATGTTAAATAACTGTATATTTTTTTTATAATCATATTTTAATACTTTTATGTACAAAATAATGAGATGAATCAATTAGTGTAAAGAAAACATATAGTTGCTTATTTAAAAAATTATCCATGTATTCCCATACATGTTTCTCTTTTAAAGTAACTATGTATTTTTTTTACATCCACTGATTCATCTTATTATTTTGTGCATTAATATACGATTATTAAAAAAATTAATTTATGAGATATTTAACATTCTATGTCAACATACGTCACAATATAGTATAAAATATTTCATAAACTATTAGTTTTATGATACCTTGATATGTCTACCTTGATACTTTTATATGCAGAATAATTAGAAGAATCATATTATGTAAAAAAAATCATACAATTTTGTTTAACCCTTCATGGTCACTGAAATTCAAGGGATCTGAAAAAGGTGTGAGACTTTACATTTCTTCTATTTCTTTCTTCTCTTTTTTTAAAATGGAACTTAAACTGCCATTTATCCGAAGTTCAAAATATTCTTTTTACGCCTTCGGCCGCATATTGTATCTTGGATGTCAGTCTTTGCGATTTTTTTAAAAATGTTAAAATTAAAAATTTTTTAAAACTATTACATTTCCATGTTTTATAATGTTTAAAGTATGTTCAGTAATTTTTATGAACAAAAGCTGTAGTTTTAAAGAACAAAAGCTGTAAAACAAAAATAAACTAGAATTATGTATGAAGTGATATGCGTAGTAATGATGCGTAGTCTAGAGCTAAAAACTTTTTGTATTACAGAAAAATAACTGATAACTGTGTTCTGAAATTCTACGGATGCTTATATGCGAATGCAAATTAATCATTGTCAAAGTGGCAATTACGTTGGCTTTATTATTGTCTCTCTCATAACGTGATCATAGATGTTGTTTTTTATATGTAATATATCAAATTGTTTTGATCGTAAATCAATCCATAATATTAAATGATGTTCATATCTATCCAGATGTTATTCATTTAATATATATTCTTGCAGTTTTATTAGCTACACATCTTTCACATATTCACCAAAAGTTATCAAAATATCCACAATTTGTGAATTATTGTATATTCAGTGCTACAATTAATCTCCTACTAAGTAATATACTTCTTCAACAAAATATTTCTCCATTAACGTAAACTTAAACATCGACATAATATTATCCGTTGAGTCCAAGGTCAAAACTTTGAACATAAGATATACAAGACTGCATTTGAATTTTATTTCATTATGAATTTTGTAATCAAGCTTGATCTTGAATGTCCTTATGTAATGTATCTATGAATTTGTCTTAAAAAGAGCTGTCACGCAATGAAATAAAAAAAAATATAGCATTCCATTTAAGAAAATGAAGTTGATTTTGAAATGTCTCCAACCATAAAATAATTGTTTCCACTATATGATGTCCCCCTTTGTACTGATCACATTAATATAAACTATTTTTTCATGTATCTTCGCTGATAATCAAATCGGTCACTTTATACAAATCAAAAATTATTTATGTAGGCCAAATATAATAAACAATTTTTTAAATAAGCAACTATGTATTTTTTTTACATCTTTCTTTGACTCATATTATTATTCTGTTCGTAAAAGATATTAAGATACGAATATCAAACAATTAATAGTTACTAATAGTTATTAATAGAGATATTTAACATTTTATGTCAACATATGCCAGAATAAAATATAAAATATCTCATAAACTATTGATTTTGTATAGTTTTATCCTAACACTTTTATACGCAGAATAATTAGAGAAATCATATTATGTAAAAAATTCATGTTATTCCATTTAAAAAAGTGAAGATCTAGAAATTTTTTTAGTGCTTCCACCTAGAAAAAATCAATGTGACTAAAATATCCCCTCGAAAACCATTTTGTTTCCATCTGAAACTTTTTTCATATCATCAAAAATAAATGAAATATTTAAGATGTTCAGTTTACGTAGATCTCCCTATATAGTACATAGTTTTTGAAGACAACTTTTAAGTATGGTAAATAAGAAAATTATTGGTCTAGTGTATAATATAGAAGTCTATGAATTGATAATATATCGTTTTCATGTATTAAATATTGTTTAGTTTGTAAACATTGTACTTTTTTTTCATCAGGAGTATAACTTTCTCGAGTCAAGTTATAATTTACTAGTTAGTACACGTTGATCATAGAACGCAAGCAGGGTTAACTGCAACACGTGATTATTCGATGTAATATTAGAAATAAGAAAAAACTGGCAAATATTTTCCTTTTCAAAGAAGTATAAAGATGCGCGATCAAATATTGCATCTCGCGATATTCGTATTTGAAATCGTTCTAATCAAAACGAGATTCATAAATTAATTAATTTATTAATCAAGTACTAACACAGTATTTATGAGTAGTCGTATTGTGTTTTAATTTAACTTGCAATTCAAAATTCTCGAATATTATATTAATCATCGTAGTCGCCCATCGCGTTTCGCGCCTGTTTTTCGGCGGCATGAGCACTAGAATCTTTTTAAAAGAAGAAAAGAATCGCGACAAACATATTGCAATAGGTTATTAAGATAAATAAAAAAAAGAAACAAAACTACAGAACACAATGCTTTGAGCACTCTGCAAATCATATTTTTCAAGTGGTACCAAAGTATCGCTGAAAGGGAGAATCAAAGAAACTCCGGAAGGTGAATCCACGGCCGGGCCTTGATGCCGCCTTCTGATACAAGCGTTGATCGTAAGTGCGTCTCTTTACATCTGGAAAGATTTTCTATATCGTCTCGATCTTTTTCGCACATACACACATACTTTTCGTTTGCGTTCATTCGTATACAAATTTCTCGATAACTACAATCCGTAATTTATATATACAATTTAAGAAGCTTTCGTTACATTAGCTTTTATTACATTAATGTCTCGGCTAAAAGCGATGGCTTCTAATTCAATTATTAATCCTATGTAGAAGTATGTTAAAAGTCTTTGCTCCCAAGCCAGCATATATTTATATTATTATTTCTTATAGATTTTGGTCATAAAATTACATAATGATATCCATTTGCTATTAAAGTATAAAAGGATAAAAACAGAAGATTCGCAAAGATGGATAATTTATGTTCTCATTTTTCTCGACAAATACATGATTCGTCACAAAAATAAATACGGGGGAGTGTGCCATCAACATCGCCGAATACGAATCTGAATGCTTGTTTACACAAATCTATTAATACACAATCACGGATGTATGTCAAAATATATTATCTAAAAAAAAACAAAAAAACAAAAAAAACGATATATACTACCGAATGATGCACTCAAAAAATATTTTATTTGATTACAATTGTTAAGATTTTTAATTCATTTTAATGGCAAATAAATTTTATTATGATTCTACAACTATAAAACTATACGAAATAATAAAGCCATGCAAATTTTACATGCTAGTTTAGGGACAAAAATCGGCTACTTTTTAACATCCTTTTTTGTGACTGATACAATTCCAATAACTTCAATGATATGATTTAATAAATATGTTTAATCATTTAAATGTTTCCGTGGCTAAAAATAATCTGAACAGTCAAAAACTTCTATTCTGTAAATTATGAGCATTATATCATATTTCTTTGTAGGATATTCCGTAAACTTAATAATACTTAAGGATAGATTCCTGAGATTGTCTTGAAATGAAAATTTTAGTACCAAAATGCTATAATTGTCTATAATGCTATAATTTAATGAATTAGGGTTACCTAAAATTCACGATATAAGACAAAATTTCGCTAAAAGCGAAAACTAACTGTTAGTCTTGTCAATCCTCAAAAAGACTTTGTAATGTATTAGGATGACTCATCTTTACATTTGTAGAAAATTTTTTTTTCGAATTCTTTCCACGGCATCTCTCAGAATATGATTCCAATCCATAAAAAAATAATTCCCGCCAAGTTTCAGTTAGATCGGATAACGAACTCGTATCAACGGCTCGGTAATATATTTGAGTTCCCTCAATATATGTATACACCATCAATATTTATTTTTAAAGCGTATTATATTTTCTACAAAAATCAATTTAGAGGACTTTTCTTTCCTTTATCATGTATCTTGCTTTTTCTGCATCATTTGAGGCCTTATAATGTCATTTAAACAATTAGATATATTTTTAATGATTAAAAAATAAAAATAAATAGTCATTGCATTTTTTTCTTCAAACTGGGGAAATTGATCCATAGACTATTTTTTAATATTAATAATATATTTGAGGGATAAAATTTAAAAGAAGAATTTCTTCATACTTTTATTAGGCAATTCTTTACATTTAACAAATAATTTTACATAATAATTAATGATTATATTAGAATCGTAATTGTTAGTGTTAGGAGACGCCTTTATATTAGGTTGACCGCACGAGATTCATATTTGTGTTATGTTACGTGCGCGGTATACACTCATGTAGAAATGTAGAGAGCGAGTGCGCATGTCATTGCGTTTGGTTTTGCTGCACATGAGCTAGAAGGAGCTCTCGGATTCGTCAGATCTCAGATTCGTGTTCTTAGAGAGAAGATTAAGTCAGCCATTATTTTTGTATAAAGGAATGCTGTTCGCTCTCAGCAAAAGTTATTCATCCTATACATGCAGAGGCGGTAACTTACCTCGCCCGTAGGTGCGAAATTTTTGACTGACGAAAAGAGGAGGAGGGGGGAGTATAAAATGATGACTTTTGTTATTTTTCATTTATTTTTGTACTCTCTGTTGCCGTCTCTTTTCTACAATTACGAATTGCGATGTTCTGTCTAAGTCGGTAAGGGATCATTTAAATTGGTAACCGTAAGAATGCCGTAATTGTAAGAATTGATTAATCACATTCGAGTATTCCCTTCTTATTCAATTCAAGAGAAGAATGCTTGACTGTGATTAGTCAATTCTTTATTTACAGATAACGGTAGACGACACACGGTTACGGACAATATAAATACATTAAACTTAAAAGTTAAATCTCTGCTATGCGCACAATTGTACTGCCATCATAAATATTGATTGACATCTGCGCACATTTAAAAAAATTCACAGTTGATTTTTAATTCTTAGGTGTGGATTTCCACACTAAGCTAAATTTTAAATGTAAAACGCTTCATGATTCCACACTATAATTGCCGAGCCTGTATATGTGTGCAACTCTCATAGAATTCCCTCTGTCGTATACAATAGTTAGTCATTGGCATCATCTTGCCTAATTTCACAAATTACTAAAAAAAATCTGGGAAACTTTAATTTAATTCAATAATACAGTGTTATAAGAAAAATCTCTCCAAAGTGCAATAATATGTTTTCTGAAAATTTTTTCGCGCTGATTACGATGCTGTTGGTAGAATTTGTCTAGTTTGTCAAGATTTTGAGTAAATTGAAATGAAATGGCGATTTTTGCCATTTTTAACATTTTTTGTGACAAAAGAAAAACTGTTAAATTGAATAAACTCAATGACTTTAAAAGTATAATTCAAGAGCTTTCGAACAAGTTTTGATTCGATTTCTTTTCATAATGTTATAGCTACTTGACTTTCTATAAAATTTTCAAAAAAGTACATACTTATACATGATGTTTGCATGTGTGTGTGTGTGTGTGTGTGTGTGTGTGTGGGGGGGGGGAGGATATGTATGCTATGTAAGTAAAATTGTAAACATATGTAATGTTACAAAAATCTTAAAATTTGAACAGCTATAATTTGATGAAAAAAGTTATACGATCATGAACCAAAGTTCGCACGCGCTTAAAAACTCTTGAATTATACTTTAAAATAATAATAAAAATAGAAATACAATATAAGGTTCTCCAAATAAATTAACAAATAAAAACGTGATGTAATAAGGAAATGCCAATGTTCGTGTGTAATCCAATATATAAAAATAAGATACAGACGTTTCAACCCTAGTATTGGGTACTCTTGTAAAAATTATATGTTTGGCATAAATCCATGATATCAATATAAAAATATGTATAATCGCTCGATCAAATCATAGAACTATTGTCACTATTGGAATCTTCAAATGTCATCTGTTATATTTTATTAAATATACAAACAGTCAAATACGACGAAATACGATAAGTGAGTTCGGCATGGCGAGGAGGCGTCATGTTTTAGAGGGGTACTAACACTGCGTACCTATATTGTACTGAATAAGATTGAAATACATTTTTTTCAATAAATTGCGAAATACATAAAAGTCGTGAATTATTGAACTATACAACATTATAAAGCAAATAGTTATGATTCGTGATCCTTTTATGCAAAAAAAAACCTCAATTTTTCTTAACTCTTCTTTTTTTCTTTCTTTATATCGAGCCATAGAAGAAGTTATATCGAAAAAAACATAAAGAAAGATTTATGACAAGAAATGAATGAAAAGCGATCTATTTCGCATGAGGCAGATCGGTCTGTCGGAACGCATGCGAAATACGATTTATATCGAGAAAGTGAGAAGAACGGTTCAAGTTGCATGAAACTAAAGAAGAGTCTATATAGCGTAATATTGACTATTCATAAATTATACATATTTAGTTACGGAAAATTAAATAATAGATGAATAAATGAGTGCAAGAAACAGGATTGTAAATTAAGACCCGTTCTCAGTCATATTAGAAAATTTATGAGAAAAAATATTGCGCTATATACTCTTCTTTAATTTCGTACAACTTGAATCGCGAGAAGAAAAAAGACTTTTCTTCTCGCTTTATACTTCGTATGCGTTCCGACATGGATCGGTCTTCACGCCTTACGCGAAATAGACTGCTTTACATTAATTTTTTGACAAAGGCCTTTCATGTTTTTTTCGATATAGCATTTTCTATGGCTCAGGCGTCGATATGATATCTGTTTTTTTTTTTAAATAATTGTTCCACGAGATTCGGGTAGAGATATACGCGTCGATGAATAGCTGAATGTAACTTTCTTATTTTTTTTAATTATTCAAATTAAAAAATTAAATCTAATTTTTTGAAAAATATTTAATAAATATTTTACACAAGTAGTAATTACATATGTATAAAGACATATGCAATGTTTAGTGATATTTTTGTCTTAGGATGATAAATTCTTCTATTGAATACTAAATCATTATGTCGAATATATCAAGCAGTGTAAATCTTGCACAATTATTTTTAAATCGCGAATTGTGCGCATAGTCTAATGCACTTTAAAAGTTCTGAACATCTGAACAAGAAAAGTTAGCGCCTTAGTTAGACAATTTTCAATAATGAAAAATAAATATTTCGAATTTCTAATTTTTTTTTCATTGTAATAGACAATATAAAGTTTTCACTGATATTATTTATTTATCTTATACAGTAAATAATACTTGATAAATGAAATTATTGATAGGTACGAATATACTAATCATTTTATTTTTATTTTTTAATCATATTTACAATTTATTTAAATGAGACTCATAAGGTTTCAAACAATACAGAAAAGCAGAACGCGCAAACTAAAAAAGTTCTCTAGATCGATTTTGTGGAAAATACACTTTGAAAACATTGCTAGCAGTATAATGGAATGCTTGTAGTATAATGAAGGGAACTGAAATATTATTTAATGCCGTCGGTACAGGTTCCCATTGTTCAATCAAGCTGAAAGAAATATTAGTAAATAAAGCCAAATTCTATCTCGCGACTCTTAAACTAACTTTTAAAATCCTTTGTTCATATTAATTGTAAGAAGTATGAAAATAATTATTATTATTTATCCATGAAGTGGCGAAAATAGCGTAGTAAGTTATTTTAGACTTTAATATTGTCTCAGACGTAGAAATTATCTACTATATGTAGAAACTATCTAGGTAGTACTTATTGGCATATATTGTTCATTTTTATATACGTTTCTTAAACATATCTCATGTTTTGACAAATGATCACAGGAAACGTATATAAAACTAACATATTACTGGAACAATCTTCTCTCTATACCAACTTTGGGAAATGGAAATTGTATTTTCTCAAGTCGAATATATGTCGATTCTATTTTATTTAAAAGTTGCTTTAATACTTTTGACATATATAGTTCCTAATTTTGACGGAATGAGCTACTGCATGTGGATTAATGATGGGATTTCAACTCGGGCACACCAGCTATTCAACCTCTCCACTTTCCCCTACTATCAGAGTCCGAAAAAAAACAATGAGAATGACATTGAAGAAGAACATATATACAATTACATTTTAGCAGGATGCTTGCGCCTTATTCTGTGTATATATTATATTTCTTTACGTAATTCCTGTTTTTTTCGCTAATATTACAAATAAAAAGGATACACGGATTATTTACATTTAATAACTAAATGCTGTTGATCATATTTATTATTATTATTATTTATCGATTCAAATTATAAAAGAATTAAATAAATATTAAATTTTCAAATCAATAAAAAAAAGTTAAAAACACAAAATAATTTGTTAAAATGCAAAATATTTTAGTTAGACAGATGTGATTTCCTAAACTTGTGTGGTATATGGCAAACTGTTGGTTTCTATGTATAAACCAATATTAAAACTAGCTTACTACGTTATTCTCACAACTTTCTCACTTCTCGGATAAATAATGATTATTTTTGAATTTTTTAGGATCTAATAAAGCATTTTTAAAGGTTAGTTTAGGTTCCATCGCAAGACAAAATTTGACCTTATTTACGGGTATTTTTTTAACAAAAATTATTTTTTTATAGATTTTGGAACCATTCTGAATGCCGAAAAAATTTTTGAAAATAGAAAATATAGACCATCTTAATATACAGGTAACCCAGACCACTAATAAGTTATAAATAATTGATATAATTGCGATGAAATGTTGATGATAAATAGAAATGTTGATGATAAATAAGAATAAAATTAATCAATTGATAATAGAAATAGATTAATTAGTTATAGGATGTCAAGATATACAGGGATATACGTCACCAAAATCCGGACAAATTTCAATTTAAATTTTCCGCTATATTGTGCCTTCGCCAGAGGTTGTTGTTGGCGTCCGAGAAAGCCTAATGCTTTTAGTAAACAGCTATATTCTCAAAATGGCCGCATTGAAATCAAGTGCGGAGTATAATCAAAAAGCTGCGATCATCGAAAGTTTTCGCACTGGGCGCTCAGCAACGGAAATAATTCGGTTTCTTAGCTACCCGAGATCAACTGTTTATGACATTGTAGCAAAATATACGGCTTTAGAACAGTTCAGCGAAGGTTTCAGTATGTCAGCAAGGAAGAGTCACTCGAAAGAACGCACCACGAGGATCCTTCAGTCGTTGAAAAGACTCAAGCGCTAATTTCGGATGATTCATTTCGCAATCGTTGCGAAAATTAGCATCGATGTTGGTGTAAGCGAATCAATAATCGAATTGCTGAGAAGAACCTTCGATATAAATCGTACATACATTAAAGATACAACAGATGCTTTGTGAGGCTGCTAGGACAAGCCGAGTTGCTCGCCTCGGCTCCCAATAGCCCAGATTTAAATCCCTTGGACTACTATGTATGAAGCGTAGTTGAAAGGGTCACAAACAAATTTCAGTATCCCAATGTGACGTCATTAAGGCCACTATTGAGGCAGCATTTATCGGCACAGACAGCGCTACATTACAGTGTGCGTGCGAACGCTTCAGACTGAGAATAGAGGTCGTCATTCAAGCTAATGGGGGATATATTGAATAATTGTGTTCTACAGGGATCCTCCAAATGCTAAAAAGATTTTTGTAATATTTAATTTTTCATTAAAAACATTTTGTTAAAGAAATTGTTCGATTTGTTCGGATTTTGATGACACATCCCGTATGTCCGCTTAGGCTAACATGATTTCAATAAGTTCTTACAACAATAGAATGTTTCTGATATTTTAGAATAAATTTCAGACAGGGATGATGACTGGCCCGATGGACTTCCCTCTTTACTGTTCAGATATACACCACACAGTGCAAAAGCTGTTTGTTCAATATCGATATAAAAATTACATATTTCTCTGGATATTGCATATAGGCAATGCATCTGCATGCAAATATCAGCAAAAGTAGATTCACTTTATTTTTATATGTACGCAGATGCATGCGCGCGCACGCACGATGCACGCATGCACATACTTATATATACAAATACATATTTATACATATATTTATACATACATAAGGTGATCCAAAAATCCAGACCATCTCTAAGAGCCGGCACGTTCAGTGTCACTAACATGTCTAGCCATCTGAATTTACAGGAATACTGAGGTACCATATGTTCAAGACGTACGTTCCTTTACTAAATATTCATGCGTAACTAATGATTCAAAAAATATAACGTAAATTTAAAATTGAAATAAATTTAACTAAACATAAATTAAACACACTAATTTATAAATAATTTGAACTAAACATATAATTTATAAATAATTTAATAATTTATAAATGAAATCGTTATTAGACACAACATTCTGCAATTCTTTCTCACTTTCTCAAACTTTATTTTTTATAAAAGAATAATGCGAAAATTATCTTTTTAATTCTTCTTTTCTTATATATACAAATGAAGATTAAACGGTAGAAAAAAAAATATATTGACATATATCCTTGTAGACTACTGGTAAAATTAAATTGACTTGATTAATTAATTATCTGTTTTGATAAATATGATTAATTATTTATTTTAAATTTTAAAACAGTACTTTTAATACTCAAAATAATTAATCACTAACTAATTAGTTTAAATTTAGTTCAATTTTAAGTTTACGTTACATTTTTCGAATAACCGTTAACAATATATAATAATGCATGAATATTTATAAAGAAATGCGCGTCTTGAACATGCTTCGATACTCCTGCAAATTCAGATGGCTAGGCATTAGTGATACCGTGCGTGCGTACATATATATATTCCTCATGAAAAAGTGAGTTGAAAATATCCACAGCAAAAAGTTGTGATATCAATAGTTTTTAAACGGTGAACCTTTGAAAATGTCTAACCACAAGACATGGAAGTTTGCGCCGTTAGGTGCGGCGCAACTAAGCAGCCAGCCGCGCGAACGCTTTGACGGACATCGCTAAATAGCATCGAATCGATGTCGATTCAACGTCAATTTTATTATCATTTCTGATTGGGAAACAAATTTATAAATAAAATCAATATTAATTAAATTATCCAAACATATAAATCACGTATCGAATTTGCAATTGGCATTACTTCTCATCAATTAAATCGAACTTAATTTAAGAATATCGCAATAGATTTTAGTAGATTTCACCTTTGCGATACTCATTTGGTACCGTACCGTTTAGTGATATAAAATGTTCACGCGCCTGTGTCACTTTTTGCCGTACCTGACGACGCGAACTTTATGCTCTGTAGTTGAACATTTTCAAAAACTGACCGTTTAAAAACTATTGATATTATAATTTTTTGCTATTGAACATTTTCGACTTACTTTTTCATGAGGAATATGTCGGCTCTTGGGAATAATCTGGATCATCCTGTATAATATTATATTTTTGCGCGCGCGCGTGTGTGTGTGTGTGTCACCATATATTTATACCTTAAGTACATAGAATTATATACAACCAAATTAATATTAATTAAATTAATAGATACACCATTTCCATCTTACCGAACTTGTCTCAAGACTAACAACGTAGATATAATGGTAGAACAATCTCGTTTTTATTATTTTTATTTTTGATAATTTATTTTTTTTAATTTTCTAAATTTATTATAAATAGGTTTTAATTCGTAATTTTTTATAGTGTATTTTATTTAATTTTTAAAGTTAAAAATAATAGAATAATTTTTTAATCTATATTCTTTTCGGAGAGAATTATCACGGTTCATGCAGCTCGTCAGGTAAGCTATGATGGGGGACTCCAGCGCCATTACTCAGTATTGCCGTTTAAATGCCTTATGACTTATTGGGTACGTTTTATTTAACCCTAGTAGTTTAACCCACTGTTATTTTTGATTACCTTCCCAGTCTCACCAGAATATGTGAAACCCAACAACTTTGTCACAATATATCTCTGGACTGAATATGTATTTTTTTATGTAGTTTTATAATATGTAATTTTTAGCTCAAAATGTGTGAAATTTATACCTCGAAGTCTGATGAAAACAGATAAATATGAATAAATAGTATTTTATTTTCAATTAATTACAATGCTTCAAAAAAATGTTATTGGAAAAATTCGCAAAAAATGGATTACTTTGATAAAAAACTCTCAAATTTTTAAATTTAATGTTCAAACAAAAACTCGTAGGATTTTTTTAGTTGACTCTTTGAACTAAAAAGAAAATAGTACGATATGAATTGCTCAAAAAAGTATAATTATTTAAGCTATCAAAAATCTACATTTTTTAAAAATCTATACATATTATAAGTTTACAATTAATAAATAAAATTTTATTATTTAAACAATATAAAATGATAAATATAGGATTGTACATATAAATATTATTATAGTATGTATTATTATGTTTATTAGAATTTAATTTAGAGGATGATGCAATACTCGCTCTGAAGCAATAAATCCGCTCCAGCCAAGCGATCCGTAGACTAACAAAAATTATAAAATTTCTACTATTTATTTTATTGAAATATAATTCTTTTTAATTTTACATTTTCGTGTACTTACTTTTATACTATCCGAAACTCAGTAAACATATATTTAATAAAAAATTAAGGAGTACTCAGAACGCCAAAAACTTACAAGTTAAGCTTGCAGGCACACAATGCTTGCTTTCCTGCTGGATTGCTAGCTGGATTAGAATCTTGCCACTGTATTGGCTGACACTGTCAGTTTCAGCACCGCAGCTAATACGGCAAGTTTCTAATCCAGCTAGCAATCTAGCAGGAAAACAAGCATCGTGTGCCGCTGGCTTTATGGGTCGCAAGTACCCTTTTTAAATTTTCATCCATTTTCATATCGAGAATAATGCAAAAAAAATACCCAGGTTTATCTATGGACGATTAAAGTTTTTTTTCAGCCTCAAATCTGGGTCTTCAAATTATATTATAAAAAAGTTACAGCAATGTAACAAATTGCATAGAGGACGTTGAACCCATGAATAATCTGCTAGAGTTAACATTTGCAACGCTCGCCAGCATTGTTCAATCTTTGTCATCAAATCTTAAACATGGATGAAATTATATATGCAATGATGATCATGGGTATATCAAGAAGGGAGGGAGTTGAGAATTCAAACTTCCTCCGAAATTTTTTATAATTATTTCATTTTGAGAAGATCGTTAACGCACATCTTGATAGCACACATCCACATTGGTCGATGCTTAATAATTTTTCACTCGGGCGAAATATGTAATAGTTCTCTCCGTAAAAACTTATACTTTCTCGATAATTTAAATGAATCATAAAGAGAATATAATGATTTTTTTTTAAATCTCGTCGCATATGTGGAATAAGAACAATTCAAGAACATTTCTTTTATATCATTCTCAAAACTTTAAAAATTCTCGATGAATCAATTGCTTTGACCATAAGCTTAATTTTTTATGTATTATACATGAATTTTTAAAGTTTCAGAAATATTAAAAACTCTAAAAATTTCATTTAATTCATAAATTAAATAAATGCGATTATAATGCCTTTTTTTATTGCTTTTAAGACATGGTCACTGTTGTTTTTCTGCGAAAGCAGTTGGCCCCAATTTAGATAATCATATTTAAATAAAGCTTTAAGTTTTACTTAAGATTATTTAATTAGATAACCATAAAACTTCTAGAAGTCTTTATGTTTCTGACAACTTTAAAAATTCACGTTGCTCTAAAACATATAAAAAATTATTTTAATTTTTAGATAACAATGGGCTTATGAGTTAAAGCAAGATGGTGTGAATTGATTCACCGAAAATTTTGTAAATCTTATGCTATAAAATAAATGTTCTTGAAGACACCACAACTTAAAAAACCTATAATTATATTCTCTTCATAACACATTTAAATTAAGGAAACAGATTTAAAAACTATTCTATTATTTTAAAAATTTTTAAAAGTTTTATTATTTTTAAAAGTTTCAAAAATTAAATAAAATATACAATAATAATTACGAATTAAAATCTAATTAAATAAAAACAGTTCGAAAATTATAAAAGATAAAACTGCAGAAAAGCACCTGCTGACGATTTTGACTTTGACATATGTTGTCAAGGTCATCACCCTGAGTAATTTTCAACAAATTTTAGCCGTCGCTCGTTATTCGTTAAAAAGTTATTAACAAAGAATTTGAAAAAAATAACGTTTTATTTATTTATTTTATATCTATTTTTTTTTTATTTTCTCCTATATATAATATTAGAAATTATCTTACACCCTTCCTTGCTTACGTACTTTCCATGTAAAGCAACTCCCATCCCTTTCCCCTACTTTTATATAAAGCAACTTTCGAAGTCTTGTTAAAAATCACTCAAGGTCATGATTTCGCTTTGTATGGAAGTCGTGCGTCCTCAAGCAAAAAAGGAGGTAGAGTTCGCGTTAAAAAAACCTAACGCTAATCCAATCCATTTTTTGGTGCGAGGTGGCCCTCATTTCGCGTAGGAAATTGTAAACCTAGAACTTTGCTTTTTGAATGTACAATTTTCCACACGAAAGTAAAAAATGGATTGGGTTAGAATAAGGTTTTTTTTAACGCGAAACGACTTTCACTCCACCACTGGATCCACACATACACAAAGAGAGATGCTATATAGATTTACAACTTTCGTTATAGCAGAAATGAGACATTATTTTTTAAACTTTTTTTAAACTTGTTTGTTAATTATTTTTTTAATGGACAGTGACGATTAAAACCTTCTTGTTGGAGATTACGCAAGATGATGACCTTGATAACATACTTTGATCAAAAAGTTCCCGGAATTACCACCAGGTGATGCTCTAAGTCAGCTGATTTGAGTTCTGTTTTTTTGGTTAGATTGCCACATCTATCATTGACATTCTCACCAAATTTTATCACCATAGCTTGACATTTGTAAAAGTTACGCCGTCTTGAGTACATCTCTGCACGTTTTTTCGATTTTGGATTTGTGGGCAAACAACTCGTGGATTTTGCATCATGATAACGCACCGTCGCACAATGCCATCATTATCCGTGATCAAGCGCTGGCATAAGTGCGTTGCAGTCGATGGAGAGTACTTTGAAGGGGACAATATCATTTTTGATGAATAAAACTTGTATTTTAAATTTTCTGAATAAATTCCGGGAACTTTTTGATCAAGATAGTATATCAAGGTCATCGGCAAGTGCTCCCCTTTTCTGCAGTTTTACCTTATAAAATATAAAAAAAAAGGATCATCCCACCACTATCTACGTCGTTGATCCTGGAGTAAGCTAAAAAAATAATATACCTATTCATTTAATTATTGTATATAATTTTATTTACTTAAGGTATATATGGTAACACACACACATACGCATGCAAAAGGAGAGCGTGAGAGAGAAGGAAAAAGAGATATACACATATAATGTATAAATTTGATCGGACAACCTCCATGCGATACACCTTATAGCGTTTTCTCTTGAGATATACTGAGTGTAATCTCGCACCAGTTGCATGTAAGTGTTGCATCAGTGCTGCACTACACAAGTGTATATACATCGTGGTGTACACTACTTCATGCTATCGCGTTTAATTCTGCTGCCGATTGACTTCCATTTTCAAATTTTTATTGTCACACAGGCTCTATCGTCTTTTTGAGATCGTGTAGCAAAATCCCACTTCGTGCATAAAATTTGCACTATACTAGCCACGGAAACACGTTACACTGAATGAGTTCGCCTATCACCAGCCAAGGAAACACGCTACACTGTCTGAGTGTTGCACTGATGGGCGATAGTACAGCCAAGAGAAAACGCTATTAGATAATGTCGATAGTACTATAATTTCAAGATTCAACTCGAACAATACTAATTAAAAAAAAGATTTTGGAAAGCGAGATAAGCTATAAGGATATATAATAAAAAATTCGAATTTATATTTAGAAATTTTAAGGTAATTTTTACGTAATCTTGACAGGGTATCCTCTATTATTATGTAATGCTCTACTTGAAACCTTATAACTTTTGTATGAAACATTTATAGAAACGTTTACTTCTCAAGATATTTAAGGGATCCAGAACTTTTTCTACATCCTGTATGTTATTTACTTTCTGTGAAGTTACAATCATACATTATTTGTAACATTGTTATCGTTATTATTTCTTTCTTCTGTAATGATAATGTAACATCGTTATACTTTTAGAACAACGATAACAAATTCAGCCGTTACATTTATCATTACTTTAATCCCTTATTATCTCATTTATTTATTCAAGAGCATTTTTTTTATTATAGTGCACTCTTAATAACATTAATGTTAAAAAAACAATGTTTAAAAATTGTTAGTAAAACCTACATTTGTAGATCATATTGTGATTACTATCTAACTTCCTAAAGGTAAATATAAATACATACATAATAAAAATATTAATACAAAGAATTATAGAAAATTTAAGTTATTAAAGTTATTAAAGTTATTAGAATTAAGTTTAGTATTAAAAAAAGCGTGCTATATAAAGATTAGCTTAGAGTTTTAAGTTTTAATATTGATTGTAACAATTAATATTAATTACTAAATAATGTAATTTTTAAATGTAATATCTTACTTTTGATCTTATTTAATTTTAATATAATCTTCCTTTAACATTATAAAAAAATAACGAATCATTACTTTCTAAGTAATAGCAACATGTTTCTTTTTAAAATTAATAACGAGTAACGCTAATGCGTTCTTTTAATAAAGTAACGTTTCCAATTCTGCAGTAATGATATTATTTAATTTTGATGGCAATAAAACTGCTTCAACACATCATGTCACACATCATAATTATAATATTAAAATATTATAATATTAAAAAATTATAATATTATAATATTAAAATACACTAAAATTTTAAGATGATAAAACATGGAAACGAGGTCATATTCAGCGTATTCAAAAAACAATTACCTTCGTTCGTGTGCATTTTTTTTTGTTGAACAGTGTTATCATTATCTCGACTCTGTGTGTATGCTTACCGTCGCTCAAGACTTCATATGCTTCCGAGAGTTCCTTGAATCTTTTATTCGCCTCTTCCAAATTATCCGGATTCTTGTCCGGATGCCATTTTAATGCCAGCTTTCTATACCTGTAGAACGAAAATATGCCGGATATTACGTTAGCGAAGCTTGTCAAAAATACGACTGGATGATCATTTCACAAGATCTCAAAACTTAGTTTAAATCATTTACAACACCGTATCCCTGAGAGAAGAGAGATAGATGAAAAATCGATGAACGGATTAAACTTACGCCTTTTTGATATCAGCGCTAGTAGCGGTCCGCTGTACTTCGAGTACTTTGTAGTAATCGACCATCGTTCACACGTTCAAGGATGAATCAGGATCTAGGAAACCACCTGTCGGACAATAGAGAGAATCAATAGAAGCTAATAATTAAATTCCGTGGGATCGATTCCAACATAATGTAGAGATATACGATAAAAAGTCCAATGTTGATATCGTCGCCAACAATATCATGCTTCTTGAAGCTCTCCGTAAGTGAGACGTAATAGCGCGATTCTCACACTGTGATGATTTTTAACGACGTGTTTATGGAGACTCTGTGAATTGATCGGTCAGCGTGCAACGATGTGTGTACACACACACACACACACACACACACACACACGCGCGCGCGCGCGCGCGCGCGCACCCACGCACGCACACACAGGTGTCAATTAACGATTAAAATCGAAGGCAGATAAGAATACATACAACGATGAAATCTCACTAACAAACTAAAGGTGAGTAAACCTGAAGACGAAATGACTAAAGTTAGCTAAATCGATCATCGAAAAATTGGAAATATGAAGGTGGAAGACAGGTATAATAGCAAGATTTGGACTAACACCGAATCATTACTGTCGATCTCTTCTTGACTTTCTCGACGTACACGTCACGATTCAAATCTGGCTTCACTTGTTTCGAACAAATTGATCAAAACAATTAAATCAAAATAATAAGAATCTAATTGACTCAGATAATTAAAATTTAAATGTATAAAGGGACAATGAGAATACAAATACAACGTTAATATTTTGTTTTTAAAACAAACAAGTATATTTCTCCCAATCGTTTCGATTTTCACAAAACCATCTTCAATGGATAAGTCACTTACAAATTAGTCATAATTAAATTCAATATAAAAGACAGTATCATAAAAGATTAATATCTGAAGTGATCCACGTAATTAAACAAAAAAAATACCTAAATAAACATGACAATTATTGTCTGACATATACCTACCCATCCTTAACATATTATCTCTGACTATCTAAGTTCCATCACTTCGCCTTTCTTTTTTAAATAACCTATTTCACCTCTCCTTGTTCCTTTCTTCCAGTTATAACAATTAACGCATACTTTTTTTGTTATTAGCTACGTTCAGCAGAAAAACTAATCAGTAAGCGCTCACAGTGATTCTTTAATACGATTGGTTCCTACATTTAGATCTAGCAAAAATCTAAAGACAAGAACCAATCATATTAAAGAATCACTAAGCGCTCACTGATCAATTTTTTCTGTTAAACGCAATCAAATGTTCCTTCAAATTTATGTTATTATTCCTTCTGCAGTCTCGCTCTAATAGACAATAGTTATACTGGTTTTCTTCACAAAATATGACAAGATAAGATTCCTATAAGATATATTATTCTACTTATTACATGTGCTTGATCCTATTTTGTATTTCCAGTATTATTTTCGTTCTAATCTTGGCCGTACAACACGAATTCTTACAACAGACCGACGATTGAATTTCATGTACATTACTCATTATATGTCCAGAAGACAGACTTTGATTGTATGCAACTATCTTGCGGTGTTCGACTTGAATTTAATTATGATTAATCTGAAAATGATTTATCCATTATAAAGATGGTCTTGTAAAAACTAAAATGTTTGAGGCAATTGGGAAATACTTGTTTGTTTTTTAAAGAATTAAATCAAACTGAAATTACAAACAGAAAAAAGAATTGGATATGCATATCTCTTACAAATTTTTCATCATCACAACGTTCACTGCTACTTCGACTATCACTACTTTTGCTCTCGATAACTGGCTTTCCGCCAAATAGAATCACATACATATATACATACATATACTTTTTTTGGAAAGCAGCTCCTCAGCGATAATACAGTCCACAGTTTAGTTGGGTCCTAAGTGCTTGTATAATTATATATAAATTTGTATACTACTAGTTAAGACTACATACGTAGTATACAAGATATCCTTAAATTACGGCATCATTCATCCTGAGCAAGTAGAGCGGATTAAACTGAGTCGAAAAATCTTTTACCATTTTGCAATATTTGCAATAGTTAACGAGATATTAATTTCTAATAAAAATCAAATATAGGTCTTCAATAATTTTTTATTCAAATACTATTAACTTTACAACAAAAAAAAAAGTAAAACATAAAAATTCTTTATTTTCTTTTCATAAAGTTCTGAAAATTTTTTCAGAATCTACTCAAAATGGGCGATGCCATAATTTAAGACCACTCAGTATATAAATTTAAATAGAATTATATAAATACTTAAGATCTAGCTAAACCATTAAAGATATTGATCTCCTATTGGTTTATTTTTAACAATGGAAAAATTGTTAATTTACAATCAAGTTTTATGAGATACCATTATTATAATAACTTTAAATCAATTATATGTATTAATAGATTGATTATTTTTGTGAGAAAGCGCGGAGAACCATAATTTATTTCAAGAATTCGTTTATAAATTCATAGAAACTAGCAAATACTTCACACGATACTGTGTTCACTTCTATTTAATACAATGTATATTAACAGAATTATTTCAATTCATTTATGAGAAAAAAAAATACCCACTTCTCAAAACCGTTTTAAAACAGTTTAATTGCAAAAAATTGTTTCGTTACTAAGTGTAATGATGCCCTTGAAGAATACTTTGCTATGCTCAATGTCAAATGTAAAATTTTATATTAAAATTAAATTTTCCGCGGACAGATTTTTTGTGAACAAATAGTTTTTTGGAAAAACTAATAAAAATTTCAAGCTGAAACAGGAGAGGATTTTTTCATTATAACGAAGGCTACATTTTACAAGAATTTCAAAGCTTTGCGCTCAAATTTCGATGACCAGAGAGAGAAAGAGAGAGAGAGAGAGAGAGAGAACAGAAAAAAATTTTTTTTGATCATTTTTATTTTTTTAAATTTGACTAATAGACTGATCTTAACGTTTTACATCCCGTTTTATAGGTATTTCGAATATCTAATTTTTATATTGAATTTTTTTCCATACAATCAACATCTTTCATTCTATAAGTGAAAAACCTGCTTTTTGCAACTATCCGAATTTCTTTTGCATATTACATTTACGAGTCATAAATATATACGGAGTGTCCAATAAGTTTTGACAAAGTGCACGTGTGTAGGTAGAACGGACTAAACTAACAATGAGTCGAAAAATCTTCTATTCTATTTAATTCTCGCAATAATTAACAAGATATTAATTATTCAAAATTGCTGAATATTGATTTTCAATAATTTTTTATTCAAATACTATCAACTTTACAAAAAAACAGCGAGAGATAAAAATTATTTATTTTCTTCTCACAAAATTCTGAGAACTTTTTCTGAATTTTTTCAGAATTTTTTAGTACTGCATTTTCTCATGTTGATAAAAATAAGATGCAATACTAAAAAGTTGATTAAAAATTCTGAAAAAATTCTTAGAGAAGAAAATTAATGATTTTTGTCTTTTACAGTTTTTCTGTAAAGTTGATAGTATTTGAGTAAAAAATTATTAAAGACTAATATTTGATAATTTTTGTAATTAATATCTTATTAATTATTGAAAAAATTGCAAAATGGTACAGGATTTTTCAACTCAGTTTAGTCCGCTCTATCTACACAAAAGCGCTTGGCAAAAAACTTATAAGACATGTGTATACAAGGGGAGAGCATTTTAATCGCCCCAGTCAGATATCTTAGGCCCGTATTCAGAACGCGCTTACAACGCGTTAACATGCTATAATTTACATCACTAGAATTTTAGAGATAAAAGCGCGTTTTGAATACGGATCTTAGAAACTAAGAGAGATATAGGAAAAAGTTTTATATAAAAGTTGTAGGTTTTCTTGGAGAAAAGAAGGTTTTTAAATAGAAACTATTTCCGATTGCATATTTTTGTAGCTGAAGTCAAGACATTTTCAAAACATTATAAGTGAAGTATTTTTTCATTAAACACTTTTATAAAACTTGACAATTACTATTGCTGACATTAGCATTACTCAAGATGCACATGGAGGTTATTCAGTTGGTTTGAAAAGAGATCGGGTTCGACTTCCGGTCGAGATAATATTTTTCGCAATAAATTTATTTACTGTTTTTCAGTACATAAACATCTTTCTAATAGGATGCCAGATTGAGCATCAAATTATTAAATTGCTTATCAATTTAATTTCTGATATTACTTACAATAGTTTGATTATTATGTTTGCTTATTATGTTGATTAGTTATTATGTTTATTAGTTCGAAAAATCATTTCGGCGCGCAGTTCAAACAGCTACATATTTAATATATAAATTCACATAGAAATTATTTAAAAGCATTAAAGATCTAGCTTCGACCGATTCTAGTTTATCAATTATGTTCTTATACAGTCTAAAATAAGATTCGTATTGTAAATATTTTTTCATTAAGTACTGTTTGAATTATACAAAATATATTGAAAGTTATAATACCACCAACATTACATTACCCAAGATGTATGGCCGATAGCTAAAATCTCTTAAATGTTATTTAGGATCATAATTTGAATAATATAATGTATATATTTATTATGTATATATTTATTATGTATATATTTTTCTTTATAAATTTTCTTAATGTATATATTTATTATGTATATATTTTTCTTTATTTTCATTTTTACATAAAAACAAGAATTAGAGAAACATTCTCCAATAGCCTTGTCAAATGTTATCAAGGTCATAAACCTGAACAACATTTAAAAGGTTTAGGAACCACTATAGACTTACGCATAGTGTATAAAAGAATCAATCAAAGTTCTTTTCCGTGAAATGGAAGAAAAGGAAAAATTGGTTTTGATTCTTTTATGCGTGTTTTATGTTGTGTTTTATGCGTTATGTTTGTGACCCGAAGCCATCGGTTGGATATCTGGAGTCTGGAATAATGCTATATATAAATGTCGGCGGTATTATAACTTTCAAACTGTATAACTTGAAAAGTACTTAATGAAAAAATATTTTATTACAGTCTTTTGAAAAGCTCTCGAGGTAAGCTACGAGAATATGCAATATAAAATAGGAGATCTCATTCAACAAATTCTATGTGTCCTTGCTTTGACCTTGACAACGCCACCCAAATTCAAACCAATGATATTTCATGTCCCCCTTGAAGTCACAAAAGTTTCTATGAAACGTTTTTTTTTAAATGTTTTTGTTTTCGAAATAAAAATGTAATACTATATATGTAATGCTTTATTTTTAACACCAGGACACACACACACACACACACACACACACACACACACACACACACACACACACCCACACCCACCCCCCCACCCACACCCACACACACAACAACACCCAAAA
>Ga0157364_1000871_pt1 | contig 23420 bp, 17 predicted proteins | sample AttsexASBM2_FD_111476 | JGI IMG/M metagenome (GOLD analysis project Ga0157364, IMG submission 111476) | Fungus gardens microbial communities from leaf cutter ant in Ribeirão Preto, State of São Paulo, Brazil - Atta sexdens ASBM2 | ecosystem: Host-associated > Fungi > Mycelium > Unclassified ...
GCACTATTTGAGATATATATATATATATATATATATATATATATATATATATATTTGTAATCCTTAAATATTATATTGATGCAAATTAATTGAATATTGTACTCTTTTTTTGTTAACACAATAATAATTACACACGTAAATCATTAAACTCATAGACTAGAATATTCTATGACGCGGATATTGCTATCAACTCAATTGCGATATAGATATGATCTTATATGTACGTTAATTTCGCATATAGTTGCCTCGCCGATCAATCCATCGCGATCCGACGATGAGGCTTGATTGCTTGGTTAGTGGCGCGACAAATATGGAATATCGCAATTTCTCGCCGAGCCCTGGGGGTAAATACCGCGAAATCAAAGGATAATCATACTCTATCGCTTTTCCACAATCTTCCACTTCATTGATATTTTGATATGCAGTTATTTTGAAACATACGTATATAATAACGATCGAATAGTGACCAACAAAAATTACCTACGACCTTTCATCCTGATCTTTTCATCCTGATTCAACTGTTAGACGGAACAATAATGTACAATTTTTCCTCATTTTCTAAAAATAACTTTTTTTTATGTAACATTTCAATCTGAAAACAAATATCAAGTTTCCTCTTCTTTTCTTATGCCATTACGGTATATAAATATATTAATTTTTTGCAATTATTTACAAGTTTTTAAGATGCTTATTACCTTCACTTATTAAATCTTATTGAAATAGACGATTAATTTAATTTGAGATGAATTTCACCTTCAGTCGCGATTACATTTCAATTTAGATAAACTTTATCGGCGCGCTAGTTTAAAAAACTGAAATAATACACTATTAAAAATAAAATGTTAATTTTAACTTAAAGATGTATAGTCGACTTTTTGAGACATGCAAAAATGTTAAAAGTCTCAGAAAGTCTCTCCACTATATATCTTTAAGTTAAAATTAACATTTTATTTTTAATAGTGTATATTAGCAAAAATTTGTATTTAATATTATTAAGCATTAAGATCCGCTTTAACTGAAAATAGAATTATTTCTCTTAATTGATAAATATATAAAATTGTTTAGTGACGCGACAAATATGGAATACGGACCGCGATCTCTTGTACTAAATTCATAAATTCGTTTATACTGTAAGGGTCAAGGTCGGGCATCAAATGCGGACGATACGCGGCATTGACTCCGATATTACACAACAGAGGATGCTTCGGTGTGTGTCGTTGCTTCTCGATGAGGTCAATACACTCATCGTTGCATTATGCGCAATATAAGTTCCATTATGCCATCTCTATTATCCTATAAGTATCTACACTCGATGTATTTACACGCGCACGTGGATACATCGCGCATTGTTTGCGAGATAAAAACACACAGGGCAAAAATCAATAACTGCTATTGCATATTGATCATTTCTTGCGTAAATACAATCAATAATTGCAAATTCTGAGATTGCCGATATAAACGATTTTCTTTCCGAATTGATATTATGATTTAGAAAACAATCAGTTAAAACTACGATTGTTTTTTAAATCCGGGAAACATAGTAAGTTATATAAATATAAACATAGTTATATAAATAAACATAGTTATATAAACCTAACCGTGTAATAAGAAAGATAAATAAATTATGACTTTTGATCAAGACAAATCGATTGTTTGTTCTTGCTCTTACATCATCGGTGAAATCTATACTTTGCGCAACTATTTAAAAAAAGATGTGAGAAGAATAGAAAAATTTAAGTTAATATTATGAATTCGTAGCTTCGAAAGATTAAAAAGTACTTACATATTATACTTACATATTATAAATAGTACTACTATCATTACAGAAATTACTGTCTTATTTTATTTTTTTATCTAAATGCAAAAATTTTGCAAGAATCTTGACGGAGGCATTGCAACATTTTTGTGTACACTCGATTTTAGTCTGTTTGTACTTCTCATCGCGTTCTCAGACAAGGTCTCGATAGCCGATTATGGGAAGAAGTTAATGCGCCACGATCTCGCGAGATGATCGTAAACATAAAACGCAGAAATGGCGCGCGGCTGGGATGAAGATAAAAATCCGACTGCGGTTTGCGTTCGTTACGCGAATTCTCCACCGTAAAAAACAATTCTCTCGCCGGATAGGAAAAGCAATCCATAAATTCCGATATGTTTTAGATCTAAGTGGCATTTTACTGCGCGTCGACAGCACACGCGATATAAATATATACGCGATATAAAAGCGCATGAAGAAGAAGAAGAATCAATTTCGCGAAATTGAAAAATAAAAAAAAAGTGTATGGTATCTTTGAGCAACGATATCCTATGTTCTTGTTAGGCAAACGACAAGAAATAACTGATCTTTTCATAATATCCTTATTTACATTATGTAAACGATGTACGGTTCCATGTGCAGATGTACATATATTTCTTCGCATATAATGCCAAATTATGTACATATATTTCTAATATGCATAGAAATGATATATAGTATAGAATGCAGGATTCGATAGTACAATACATTATTTATACATAGAGAATATACGTAGATGACGAACATTGTTTCACGTGCGATTAAACTCGGAAATACGATGCATAATTATCGTGAGGATTACAGCGAGAGGATTTTGCAGTTCGTGTTACAAAGCATACTACTTAAAGTAAGTCGCAACAATATCTTGCTCTCGACACGTGCAATATGTTCAAATAATTGCGAAATTCTTAATTTAAAAGTGTGTAAAATTAAGTTTATAAAATACGAGAATTAAGAAAAATCCTTCCCCTTCAGTCTTAAATATTACACACTAAGACCCAGTTCCACAACTCACGGTTAACTCTTAACCGAGATTCAATTTCTTATCTCTTTCCTAGATTCTCTTTTCTAGAATTGGAAGTTGAACCGGCCCAAATATTTTACAAAAATCAGGATAAAAATATTGGAAAAAAATGGAGAATACCCTGTTGATTTAATATTTTTGATTTAATATTTTTAAAACAGTTTATAATCATATATATTTTTTTAAATATATGTGATATGTGATTAAACTTTTAGGGGTATAATTTAAGGATAATATAAAATTTTTTTTTTGTCGTTTCTTTCATTTTATGATTTTTATGCAGAAACCCGACATGGTGGAAGAGGCGGTCCGGTTTGGAACGTGGATTAACGGTGATAGCGATTTCCGGGTTCCTCTTGTGCATCGCTTTGGCGATCGCCATCGGAATTTTGGCGGCCAACACGACATGCAACACCAAGTCCGGTAAGAGTACTTATTTTTATAGTGACCTATAGTGCAACATAAGCCGTTCACATGCATGTTGCAAGTATGCAATATTGTCTGAGAAGCACAGAAGCGAGACATATTTCATTTTTTATAAAAATTATGTTGAAATCAAAACCTCACTCACGTGTTGCTTTTTATAAATCGCTTAGATCTTCTTTATTTCAAAATCTGAATCATCAAAATATTGAATGTTGCTTTTGTTATACGCTTTTATTTAGAAATGATGTACAGAAAGATATACAGAATGATTTAGCAAAAAAAATTTTAAATAAGATATTGAAATATATCTCTTGAATTTCAAAATGGTAAAGAAAATATTTATAGATCAATTTATAATTCTGAATATCTCTAATATTTTAACTTTTAAACTTTTAATATCAATTAAATGATGCAATTTTGTTTTGTTTTCCTCACGATTTATTTTACAAAATAAAATTATAATCTTAAAACGCACAATAGTAAAGAAGATCTAAGCGTATAATGTGTTTCGTATTTGTTTGTGAAAGGCTATGACATTTCTGCATGCAGGATCTGATTTAGCTTAATAAAATCTTCTCAGATTTTACTTTTAAAAAGTATTCGATTTTTTTAATTGCGTAAAATATGAATAATATTAATAGCACTTTTTGTCTTTTACTATAATGAAATTCTTGTAACATTAAAATTTTTAAAGGGAATATCTCATTTTACCTATTCCAATTTAAATTTGTAAATCCCGATCCTGCACCTGCAGCAACTAAGTATCACCGACATCTTAAGACGTACGTTAGTTTCCCGTTGCGCCAAAGACATTACTTAACATCATCCAATTGCATTAATGCCTGAAGCGAAATTGCTAGTAATGAGCAAATCATAATTCCTTGCAATATAGCAGCGACAGACTTTTGTAACAGCTTACGCGATATGCAACTTGCAAAAATCTAGATTTAATCCTTTAAACACAACTGCTTTCAACTCCTGTGTGTGACACAACACACAAATACAAAAACTTGACAAATACAAAAACTTTATATCATTAAAAAGTTCGTGATTCCCATTAGTACTGTTCGAGTTGTACCGATATAACATTTGAAAACAAAATTTCAACGATTACCAATTTTAATAGACTTTAAACATATAAAACATCACTGGGAAAAAAAGCGTTAAAATTTATCATAATTTCATCGACATTTCTTATTAGTTTTAACAAAATTCTATGCTTTATAATCATTTTTAAACAGAATTCCGACTGTAACTTTTTCAATTTTGGTTTTTTAGTATAATTCTCTTTATTTTTATGAATAAGAGCTATGAAAGTACTCCTGGAACTGTCATTATTTTTTTTATGTTAATAGAAAGTCGTGCTAATTTGGCAGATACATATACATTTGGATTATGAAGTTAGCATGTTGTTCTATTAATATAAAAAAATAATAATAATTTTAGTAACACTTTTTATAGTTCTACAATTCCTTAGCAAAATAAAAAAAAGTCCTGCCTGTTTTATATGAAAAAATTAAAAATATGACATGTTAATTTTGCGAATCTAGCATGATAAAAAAATATTTTCACTTTTAACTTCAATTCGTAGAATGATAAATTTCTGATTTATTATAGAAATCTATAAACACAAAATAATTTCTAATACATTGAAATAGTTCGAATTATCCCTAGTATGTGTCTCATCGTTAATAAAAAATATTCATTTACAAATAAATTATTCATTTACAAATTAAATTTGAAGGGAGAATGCGTAATAAAAATTTTGCTAATAAAAAAGCAAAATTTATTTTGGTGCCAGAAGATGTTAATGGAGATTTTAATGGTATTTAAATTGTACGCTTTTAATTGCCGTTAGAAATATCATCATGATTATTTTATCTTGATTCTGATTTTTTATTTGGTTCTTACGAATCCACGTGTCGTTTTTCTTTGACATCTCGAAAGAAAGATCCAAAGATGTTTTTTAATGCAACAAGCGATGAATATGTTTACGATCGAAGCCGTTCAATAACGGTACGTACCCGCATCGTAAAAATTTTAACTGTGCGAAAGTAAGACGCGTAATTGCAGCGCGGTCATCGTAAATTTTATTTTCTACATCGGCGCCTCATATAAAAATGCTTCACCCGCTCATTAAACGCAAAAAAAAAAGAATTACATTACAAAAATATTTCCGCATTGGATTACAAGAGAACTCTATCATTTGATTAAAACGTATATTTCATACAATGACGTGTCCCAAATTAATTAAATCCACGAAGAAATAGCACTACCTTAAAAAGATAAAATCCATGGCATACACAAAAACGTAAAATAGTAAGACGTAGGTAAGTAATAAGTGAATTAGCCAATCACGATAGAAACCAAAAGCCAATAGTAACGATTTCTTTATTGCTTACGACATATTATCTTACGTTTTTATATGGATTTAACCGCGAAATTCATGACGTGCAAATCGAAGTGACGTCAAGAAAAGAGTAATTCTGACGCATTTCGATATTTCTAATGAACAAATATTGTTTTGAGAATTATTCACTCGCTATGCCTATTTGTATTATAGTAACAAGCCCGTTAAACGTAATCACATCAGTTTAATCCCCCCTGATATTTTGATTGCGCATCGATTTAGCATCGAGCTTACAATAGCGTCATTACTGACGCATTCAAGATATTTTCGGAGTGTTTTTAAAAAATTGAAAGAATACGAAACGAGTCAGAGCTCGGTTTAATATTACCTTTGATAGATGTTGCCTTTTCTTCTGTGAACACGTGTATTTACATACGCAATCCGACAAAGAATAATAATTGGTGAAACATCGTACAACCTTTACGTAAATACGATTGGATTGAGAAAGAAAGAGAGAGAAAGAGAGAGAAGAGCTGTTATAAAACTTATTTCAATCTAATCAATTAATTTAATCAGTTAAAAGATAATCTTTCAGGAATTCATGCATTCATTCGTCTCTCGTAATAGAATTTATTTTAAAGACAAAAGAACGGAATAAATCATTTCTGAATGTGCAATGCAGTTTTTGCATCCGATTTAGAAAATTCATTTTTTATTTTTTATAGAATTGATTTCCGTTGTCGCATCAAAATTTGATAAATTATTTATCATTATAATATTGATTATATAGATATAAATAATTTATCAAATTTTGTCATTATAAGAGAATTAGATCTTCTTTTTAAAATACGCTGCGGAATTTTCTGGAAAAAAAAAGAGGAAGAGATTTTCATTTTTTAATAAAGATGGATAAAGTGGATTGATAATGGATCTAATTATATAACATATACAACACAATATACATATGCTAGTAACTTGAGAGAGAAACAATATCAAACTTCATTGTGAATGCAGTTTAAATTTTATCACGGCATGTTCCGATGCTTCGCATTCATTAATTTGTTGCTGTTATGCATTTTTTTCGCACCTGCAATCACACCTGCATCCGCACGAGAACAGATACTGTTAACGTAGAGATGCTACCATCCACAGCCGAGGCGTTAAGCGGTTTGGAAACACCGAAGAACATAACATTGATGGCGAAATGCAATGATGTCTGTTTAACATCTGAATGCATTCACACAGGTCAGTAAAATATACGGAGAAGCTTAAATTTTCTGTCTATTTGAATATATTTTTTTTTAGTAAGATTGTATCATCATATGACTAATAGATAGATATCGATATATTTTTAAAACATTATTTAAAAAAGAATTCTATTTTGTGTGGCTTTAAAACATTAAAGATTAAAAACAGAAAATTTAAAATAAAATAAAATTTGAATAAATGATTTCATATAATTTCAATCATATATTCTGTATTTACCTGAATAAAAAAATAGTTTATTATATGTTTATAAAAGAAAATAAATTACATATTATAAATATATTTAATATTGAGTAATATATTTAATATTGAGATATCATACTGATTTTCATTTGATAGCCGGTATTTTTCTTTTCAGTAATGTTTATTCATGTATGTGTGTTTAATAACCGGAAATTTTATCAATAAATAAAACGAATATTTTTATCTCTATATAAAAGTTGCTTTTATCAATAACACGAAATTCAATCATCGATTTGTTAGAAAATATTTATTTACCAAAGATATTTCATCAAAGTATAAAATCAATATTTTATACGAAAAAAATTAATTTTATAAATTATTTTATTTAAAAACTAAGAAATTCCTAATTTGAAGATATTAAATTAAATTAATCTGTCAATATATGTATCGCAGCCTCTAACGTAATAAAAAATATGGATCCTAATGTGGAGCCCTGTGATGACTTTTACAAATTCGCCTGCGGTGGATTCCTGGAATCCACAATTATCCCCGACGACAAAACTAGCGTGACTGCGTTCTCTACTATCGTTGATGATCTCGAGGAACAACTGCGACTCAGTATCGAGGAAGAAAGTCCTCCAAACGAGCTGAGACCGTTTAGACTTGCCAAAGACTTCTACAAGGCCTGCATGAATAAAAGTAAGCAGCCGCGACATGAAATTTCATATAAGTCGTCAAACTTAAAGAATGCGTCAGACTCTTTTAATGAATCCAGTGATATCATAGCAAAATTATAAATTCTATTGATTTATTTCACGAATCGTCTGAAGTGTTTGATCTTACTATACATATTTCTTTCGAAGAAAATTATCTATAATTGAGATACTTTAATACGTAATGTTAGAAGAATAATTGCAAATCCTTATTTTTAAAACCAATATATAACGCCAAAGAAAAGATAATAAAATATAATACAAATTGAAATAAAATTTTATTTTTTTTTCATTCTTTTTCATTCAAATATATTATATATTTTTTTTTCAGCCGCTATCGAAGCGAGAGGTTTGACACCATTACTAAACAACCTAAAAAATCTCGGTGGCTGGCCCGTTCTGGAAGGCGAGAGATGGAATGATGGCGACTTCACTTGGAAAGATTCTGTCTACAAATTCCGGAAACTGGGCTATTCAGTTGATTATTTCATCGATTTCGGCGTCAGTGTCGACTTGAAGAACAACTCTAGGCGTTTGATCGACGTAAGCACGGAACTTTTATCCCGGGAATATGAAATTCATGACAAATGCAGAAGATTATAATTTATAAATACATAATCATATGTAAAATGAAATAATATTGAGTAAAATAATATAGGTTTTTCTAATCGAATACGATATTTGTTTTTAATCAGTATACACAAATAAAAATTGATAATTTTTTAGCTCGATCAAGCAGCGCTCGGACTCTCGCGCGAATATCTGTCGAAAGGTTTCAATGAGAAAATCGTCCAAGCATACTACAAATACATGGTGGACATTGCTATAATTCTCGGAGCCAATCCCGACCGAGCCCGCAGAGAATTAAAAGAATCCCTTGAATTTGAAATCAAGCTCGCAAATGTAAGTTAATCTTTGTATTGATATAAAATAATTTTAAATAGTGTTTAATAAAATTATTTTTTTAAATCATCACTCGATTGATTAAATAGATTAATTGATTAAATGGATAAATATGCACACAGATCTCTCTGCCCAATGAAAAACGGCGCAACGTGACTCTCCTCTACAATCCCATAACTGTGAATAAACTGTCCTTAGCCTATCCTAGTATACCATGGTGGGAATACTTTAATACCATCCTCTCACCGCAAGCACAATTAACTCAGAACGAGATAGTTATTGTGAATGTGCCCAGCTATCTAAAGGACTTCGAACAACTAATCAGTATTACGCCGAAGAGGGTGCAAGCAAACTATGCACTTTGGAGAGCAACTGCTGCGTCGATCAGCTATCTAACGGATGACATCCGTAAGAGACAACTGAAATATACAGTGGAGTTAAACGGCAAAACAGAGAGAGAACCGAGATGGAAAGAGTGCGTTGACATTGTTTCTGGCAGCATGGCAATTAGCGTTGGCTCGATGTACGTAAGAAAGTACTTTAAGGAGGATGCGAAAAAAACTGCGCTTGAAATGGTTGATGATATCAGGCAGGAATTCACAAAGATCCTAAAGAGGGTGAGAGAACACAAAAATTTAAATTTAAGACTGTAAAAGAAATAAAAACCTTGTGATCGATACTTCTTATATCTAGAATTAACATTTTAAAAATAAAATAAAAATCTTTCTTCTTTTTAAATATTTTTCTTTTTATCTGAAAATTACAATAAATTAAAATATATTATAGAAATAAGATGAAAAAATATAAGTCACATGTTATTTTTAAATTATTAATAAATTAATTAATTTAGAATCTTATTAATAAATTAGAATCTTGGAAATCAGAATTTAATTACCTATATTTATTCTTAAATATATGTTAAAGATATTAATTCTAAAAATCTCTGTCATATATTTAGAAGTGTTAGTAAATTTTTAACGAAATTACATACGTTTTTAGGTGGACTGGATGGATGAAAAGACCAGAAAAAATGCTTTAGAAAAAGCAGCCGATATGACTTCACATATTGCCTATCCAAATGAATTGTTAGACGATAGAAAACTTGAAGAATTTTATCAAGGACTTGAATTGAGTGCTGATGATTATGTGGGAAACATTTTTAACTTATCTATCTTTGGAACGAATTTCTCATTTGGCAGGCTGAGAAAGCCAGTGAATAAGACAGAATGGATAAGTCATGGAAGGCCAGCTGTCGTCAATGCGTTTTATTCGTCGATTGAGAACAGTATTCGTAAGTATAAATAATCTCGTAAATATTGGAAACATCAGTAAAGGAATTATTAGGTTATTATGTTTACAATTTCAGTGATTGGCGGATACTTAAATAATAAAATCTATACAATTATATTAATTTAATTCCTCATTCTTTATTTGTAGCTATGTACTGAATTTTTAAATTTTTTATAGAATTCCCTGCGGGTATTTTGCAAGGCATATTTTTCAACAATGATCGGCCACGTTACATGAACTATGGTGGCATCGGCTTTGTTATTGGCCATGAGATTACCCACGGGTTTGACGATCAAGGCAGACAATTTAATAAGGAAGGTAATCTCGTTGACTGGTGGGAGTCAGAGACGAAGAAGCGTTATCTCAAGAGAGCTGAATGTATAATTCATCAGTATGGAAATTATTCCGTGAAAGAAGTTGGATTGAATGTAAGATTATATCTTACATATATATATATTTATTAAGTTTATTTTCATGTTACATGAATTTTTTATATATTTCTGACGGAAAAGATAAAAACTTATTTTTATAAATATAGTCTACGTTCTAAAAGTACAATTCAAGAGCTCTGAAATGAATTAAAGTTTATGATCAGTCAACTTTTAGAGAAATAAAGTTTTGTTTTGTAAACCCAGGAAAAAATGTTTTATATATAATTATATGTAATTATATAAAATTATTTAAAATTATATATAATTCTATAAAAAATTGACATATTTTATATACAATTATATATAATTATATATAAAATATATTTATATATATATCAATTTTTTCCTGAAAAAATATTCAAAATAGTCAAAAATACCATTTTTAGCCCATTTCATCTCAATTTACTTAAAATCCTGAATTTGCTACGCAAATTTTACCAACGATCGTGTTCAGCACCAAACAATTCGAGATCTATATTGCAGCAAAGAAAAAAAAAAGTGATTTTTTTATCGAGCTGTGTTATCGTTCAAGTCAATGTTTATTCATTACGTAGCAGTATTATAAGAATGTTAGAATATTCATGAGCGATAAGAATAATGATAATGATAACAGAAGTTTCATAATGTCATACAAAATTAAGCAGAAGAATGATTTCAGAAAACACTCAGAAAAATATGCAGGATCTTTAAAAGGCCATGAATTTTTATTAAAAATAATGATTTATTGGAGAAAATAATAGTTTATTGGAGAAAATTAAAATGTGCAAAACAATTGAATGATCAACATAATTGTTATTCATTTTGCGATATAATCAGTATTAATTATTAATTATAAATATAACACGCAAACATTTGTACAATTTTTAAGGTGTATATAAAGTAAATTAACATTTTAAAATCCCCCATAAAAATAATATCGAATTCTCTTTATATAAAAAACTTAATATGTGTTACGTTTTTACAGCTAAATGGGATAAACACACAAGGTGAAAATATCGCAGATAACGGTGGCATAAAGGAGGCCTATTATGCATACAAAGAATGGGTCAAACGAAACAAGCCGGAGAAGAAATTACCGGGTCTGCCGTACAGCCCAGAACAATTGTTCTGGATAAGTGCAGCTAATTCTTGGTGCAGCAAGTATCGACCGGAAGCATTGAAGCTGCGAATTACGACGGGCTTCCACAGCCCAGGCGAATTCCGCGTTCGAGGACCGTTGTCGAACATGGAGGAGTTCTCGCACGATTTTAATTGCCCGGTTGGCTCCAGAATGAACCCCGAAAAGAAATGTACCGTGTGGTAGATCTCAGGTGTCGGCAAAATACGTGTGAACGATACCGGCTGACTTCCGTTTTTAACCTTAGAAGTTACAATTCCGCATGCTGAATGCTTCATTGAGAATCAATTGTATTCTTAGCTCAGTATTAGAGACACGTTCAAATGCATGACATTCTTGCTTTTTAAAAAAGAGAATAGCATTTGATCTCAGATACTAAGCTCAGATACTAAGCTGCTTCGTCATATTTATAAAATTAATTATTTATTTGAAAATAATAATTTATTTTTTTTTATATATATATTTTTGCAATTTTCAAGCATTTATATTGTCACTTCTGAGGTTAATAAATCCAATGAAGTCGTCGATCTCATGCCAACAGTATATGGAGGTAGCTTGTTCCCCTCTTACAGTATCCTGCCATAGCGACATTGCCGCAGCAGAGAATATTTTATCAGTGACGCTACTCGAAAGCAAGAACTGAAATTTCGTATAATATAGAATATGCAAAAAAAAAGCATTCTCCACAAGAAAATCTATGGAGATCGAATCGACCTGCCTGACCTTAGACATGTGGGATATATATTATGTATTGTCTTTGGTAAATTTTTATAAGAAGTATGTCGCAGGACGCATGTACGTGTAAATAGAAAGAAACTGAAATAACGTCGGGTTTGAAAATTAATTAGTTATACAAAGTTTGATTGCTTAACTATTTTTAATACTAAAGCATTAGTGATTCCTATGCCAATGGCAATATTTGTCAAAGGTTTTAGATTATTACGGAAAAAATTAAGTTAAACTCTATCTAGAGTGCTCTAATGTAGTTTCAAGTTTAAAGATTTTTATGGTTGACATGTATGGAAAAATATGTTGGCAGCTTTATTAAGAATTCGCTTTTTATCCTTTTTTTTTTAATTGTTGACAGCTTTGTTAAATTTGCTTCTTAGAATAAATTTTAAAGTATTTTATTGGCACGGAAATAAATAGCAATGTGGAACACACTATATAGAATGATCCGCAAAATCAATAACAAAAAAGAAATATGAATCGGCATGAATATTTTTCAATAAAAGAGGATACAACTTTTTTCATTTTTTCACTATGTTCGGAGATCGTTTTATTTCTATATTTCCTTGTGTATTTCTTTATGAAAATCGAAAATTATTATATAATATTAATAATGACATTACGCTCAAGAAAAAAATTAGTACATTTGAGATAAAGTTAACAAAATTAGTCGCATATAGTTACGAAATTGCTATCAGTCCTGCTTCAATCATTTAAAAACTAATTCAAAATTGTTGATTCAACTCTCTTTGAATTAGTTTTTAGATGACTGAATAAGCAAAAAAAATTGTATCCTCTTTTAACAAGTCTTTTTTATCTAATAAATATTGGAAGTTATTTTATGAGTATTATTTTATAGTATTATCAAATAGCAGTTAAATAGCAAATTAAATTTTCAATCAAACAAATCTATGTAATAATTAAATTAAGCTAAAAAAAAGTCAAGTTTTTGTTGTTCGTTTTCTTCCTTAAAATCGGATTCATTGGAAAGACCATGACGTTATACAACATTAAAAGAATTCGTAATTATTATCTAAATTATCAAACTCAAAAGAATAATCGATCCCCAATATTCTATAATACATATGAATCACATTTTCGTATATAGTTGTATAGTATCGGCATATCTGCGAATTCAAACAATTTAGCGCGATAATTTTTTGGTTGTATATTTTCATGTAAGATCATTAGTCGTTAGAAAATTACGAAGTTACTTAGAATCAAGTATTAAGCGTAGCTATTTAACTGCGAGTGATTAAAACACGATGTTCGCAATTTTCATTGCGCTTTCCACCATATTATCTCTTGCATCCGTATATACATTACATTTTTTTTGCGCCACATCCTTTTTTTGCACACATTTTTCGTATTTATATTACAATGGCCGTAAGTTAATCACCGAGTTAATTACTATAAATTTAAGTAAAGATATAGTACCTTGTAAGGTATTTTTGTTGATTGTAAGAATTTAATACACGAAAAACTTCATGTAAATATGAAATTGTACTTTTACACGTTTCCCATTTAGAAGATATCGCACTTCTTTCAGAATGTAAAGCAAATAATTTTCCTGATTGCGCGAACTGGCGCGCATAAAAATTGAAAAATATCGTGGAAGAGCACTTAACGCTATCCCATATAGCACAGACTTCCTAAAGATGTCCATAAATAAGGTTACCATATCTGAATTAAAAAAAGAGTGTATATATATATATATATATATATATTTTTTTTTTTTTTTTAAAGTATAAATGATGATCTAGAAGTAGGACGAGATATAATTTCTTTGCATCAAATAGAGATTTTTAATAAAATAAAATTTCTTGAACACAATTTTTATTGGTAATTCTTATTAATATAACTTTATAAATACAAAATTTTAATTAATAGCCGCAGAAATTTTACGACTTCAAAAAAGTTCTATCCCACACAGTTTGAAATATTTATGTAAACAGTTTTTTAAAATATTTCAATAAAATATTTTAGAAATATTTGGTAAATATTTGTAAAATGTTTTAAAATGGCACATTAAATTTTGTTTCACAAAAATATTACAGAAATGTTGTACAAATATTGTAAGAAAAGAAAATTTTCAAAAACTCTGATTTTCTTATATTCATATTTTAGAAATAGTTCAAATCCTATAATGAAATATTTTGGAAATATATTTGAAATGTTTTATGCTATGTAGGCTTTTGAAAAAATACGACTGATAACCCTATTCATAGGACATGTCCAGGATTTCTCTACAATAAAGTATATATTGTATGAGATCACTTACCTTTTAGCGTTGCAGTAATCACCGTATCTTGCAATTCCGATACCTTGCAGCTTCGCTGCAACCATGATGTTCTTTAAGAGGACGACGAGATAATGAAATGATTATCCGATTCTCTCACAGATAGTGGTTCTCCAACCAAAGATTTGCTGCTGATATCCGGCTCACGATAATGCGAAATCACGCTGCAATCGCAAAGTTTCTTACACTCTCGTAATCCGAATTGGCACTCGCGACAGAATACTTGCAAACAAACGCGAATAGCGGCAACTTCGCGTCGATACTCAAACCATCGTGCCGCGAAAAATTACATACGAAATGAATTATCTTAAAAAAACAGTTTGTCGTCGCGCACTTATTCATTACCTTGTTCGTTCATTATATTTCCAATTGTGTCATCATCATGTGTATTTTTTAAATTAAATAATGAAAGACTCGAGACAACGCGACAACAATTGTCAAAATTTTGCGCCAAAATATTGAAGTCATTACAATATCGATTACCAAATTACACGAAATCAATTATCTTCAAAAAACAGTTTATTATCGCATGTCGTTTCGTTAGTCCAATTTCCAATTGTATCGACATTATGTAGATTTTTTTAAACAAAAACTCGAGACACGACGGCAACTTTTCGCCAAAATGTCCGAGCAATTATGATATCGAATATGTTAAACGTCAAATCAAATCTTTGAAAATTAGCTTATCATCACTTAAGCATTATCTCTTGCTATGTTTCAAAATTCACGCGCTGAAAACCTATAGTTTATGTTACATTATACTTATATTTTCAGCACTGGCAATGAATTTTGGAACATAACCTCCGTATATTGTCTCAATATTTATCATTGTCCTGTTGACATTCGCATCGACTCTTGCGAAATTTTCAAATAAAAGTCGCGGTATGATATAGCGACAACTTCGCGTCGATGCTCGAACTAATTGCGTCATGAAAGTCTATTACGCGCACAGCGAAATTTTAAAATTGTTTTCAAAAAAACATACGCACTTATACGTTGTCCCGTTATCCGTCCAACATCACACTGAACACTTTCGGCATTACTTTCCTGCGCATTCAAATTTTTTATATTTTCATATGTATAATTCAAAGTCAAAGAACGCATATTGATCGCAATAAATAATCTGCTGAACGCAGCCATTGATCAGATATTTTTACCGAAATCCTCAATTCGATTCCTCTTTGGTGAGCAAATATTTCCTTGAAAATAGAGACTTTTGTAGACCAAAGCGGAAATGAATTGAATGCAGTCAAATATATTTTCAGTAGAAATTAGATCATTTTCGCAAATATTATACTTTGTCGTTAGATCATATCAAGAATCAGGGAATCGATTGTGTAAATTTACTAGTTATTGACTAATTAAAATTTAACTTATAAATATTCATTGAATTTGCTCACTTTTGTAATTTTCACCTCATTTCGAGACACACAATCGACCACAGTACGAAGAGCAATTCGCCTCATATAACATCTTAGAGTAAATTATGCTCAATATTATACCTCGAAGATATCCTTGTAAGGATATCTTCTTTGATTCTCGGGATGTACTTCTTATACAAACGCGACGTGATTTTTCATCGATGCGAAAGCACAGCGAAACATAGAGAAGCGCGCAGAAGTGCAGAATTAGCTTCGAACAACGCGATCCTAAAATGGCGACTGCGCGTGCGCCTCACAACGGATTCCGCTATGCGCAACTTTCCTTCCGTTTCCACGCATCGATGAAAACTCGCTGAAAAATCCACGAGCGAACATAACACGACAGAGACGATATACGAAACATTTAATTCTTAAAAAAATCTATTGTTTTGGAATTCGAAAGCAAAAGCGCGGTCCCGAATTAAGCACTGCAATCTGTACAATGTGCACATGCGCAACTCGAAGTTGGATTGCGTTTGTCATCGCAGCCGATCGCACCGATCGCAGCGCAGTGGAGTAGACTGTGAACTGTGGAGTTCGGTGGAGCGCCGAGACGAGCTGCTCCAACCTGCTCGTGGTTCGTGTTAGGTTGTATAAATTCGCAAAATTTATTGAAATTGATTCCAAAGAAACCAACAGGTACTACCATGGACAAACCGCCGTACAAGCTCAGTAGTGTGCTGCTTGGTCACAGCGCGGATGTGAGAGCGGTGGCGACTTTCCTTGACGGCACCATCGTTTCAGTCTCCCGAGACAAGACAGCGCGTGTATGGAAACCAACCGGGTTGGTATGCATGTAGATTCTACCGACGGAAACACGCATGAGTGATCCAAGTTTGTCAGCCTCTTCTTGTGTAGTTTTCAATCCTTTTTAGCCTTTGAGAGAGAGAGAGAGAGAGAGAGAGAGAGAGAGAGAGAGAGAGAGAGAGAGACACGCGTTTCTCTGTGTATGCGAGGTTAACCCTCCTTGATCCAGTTTTTTTCATTGCTTTCCTAATCTAATCGAGTCATTGATACCTGATTATGTTTTTCAAAAGGTTTTTGACTTTAAAAAATCTGAAAAAATTTTGGTTTATTCTTTCAACATTCATATGATTTTACAATGATATAATCTACGTTTTTTGTATCTACTTTTTTATATATATCTGAATTTGAGGCAGAACAACTTAAAATTGAAAAGTTACCTGAGTCTTGAAAGCCTTTGGATCATGAAGGATTAATGTTCGCATAGGATTTTCAATTGAATATTGATATTGCAAGTGATCTTTAATTACTTTGGATTAACTTTCTGGAGCTGATAGGTCTCATAGAGCTGATTGGACTCTCATTCAGTTATGCCCTCCAGAACAGTTGGTGTCTATTTAGCACAGATCTTCAAAGAATTTCCTAAAGCTGTCCAGACCTATGGCCTCAAGATATTTCTAGAAAATTTGCTATATGGATCTGTTAGAGTCATTCAATTATAATCTTTATGTTAAATCAGTGACTTTTAATAACATATTAAATAGGTCATACAAACTCAATATCAGTAGTTATATTAGAGAGCTGATGTTAACTCTGAAGGACTAATAAAATGCTTAAGATGTCTTATTGAAACATAGAATTTTTGCAGGAAGAGCAACGAGTACGAGCAGATCGCGACGTTAACAGGCCACTCTAACTTTGTTAATTCAGTGTGCGTTATAAATCCATCGGAGAGAGATCCCAAAGGTTATATCATCACCGGCAGCAATGACAACACTATATGTGTCTACATAGCGAATGAAACTGTACCTGCGCATACATTAACAGCGCATCAAAATAATGTATGTAATTTAAAGACCGGAAAAAAAGAAGGTACATTCCTTTCGAGTTCCTGGGATCTCACTGCTAAATTATGGGATGTGAAAGACTTGAGTAAACCACAGGTGAACCTCGTGGGTCACACTGCCGCAGTATGGTGTGTAGCAGATTTATCGAGCGGCAGTATAATAAGTGGATCAGCCGACAAATTAATAATAGTATGGTCAAGAGACGGTTCGGTGCAACACAAATTGGCAGGTCATACCGACTGCGTCCGCGACATAGTTGACATTAAAGAGGATGAATTCCTATCTTGTGCGAACGATGCCACTATAAGACACTGGAATGCTAAACTTGGGACTTGTTTAGGCACTTATTGTGGTCATGAGAATTATATCTATAGTATAGCAGCCATCCCGAATGGTACATACGTCTATTCATCTGGAGAAGACAGAACTATTAGGATATGGTACAATGCGGAACTGAAACAAACCATTGTTCTACCTACACAATCGATATGGTGCATTGATTTGTTCTCAAACGGCGACATAGTCGCTGGAAGTTCCGATGGAGCCATTAGGATATTCTCATCTGATCCTGAACGATATGCAAATAGAGAGACTTTGGAAACATTTGAGAAAGAAGTAGCGAACACAACTCTAAATGCACAGCAGATAATCGGAGATATCAACATAAAGGAGTAAGTACATTTTGTTTTGGATAAAATAATTTTTCATGTATATATTGTATTGTTATTTTAATTTGTAATCAATTATAATTAGTTTTTATTGTGTATAGTTTGCCAGATTCAAGAGTTCTTCTACAGCCTGGTCAAAGAGATGGCCAAACAAAGATTGTAAATGAAGGAGATGGAGTTAGAGCGTACAGTTGGTCGCAAAGCGAGCAACGATGGATAAAAATTGGCGATGTAATGGGTGCGTCCGGCGGTACGGCGGCTACCTCTGGAAAACAACTTTATAATGGCATAGAATACGATTATGTCTTTTCAGTTGACATACAAGACGGTGTGCCTCCTTTAAAACTTCCATACAATAAAGGCCAAGATCCCTGGCATGTCGCGCAGAAGTTCCTTCATGACAATAATCTCAGTCAATTATTCTTAGATCAGGTATACATTTTGAAAAGTAAATATAATCTTTTATACTTTATTCATTATTTGTATTAAAAAATAATTTGAAAAATCGCAAATCTGAAAAAAAGATTATGTATTTCAGGTTGCAAACTTTATAGTAAAGAATTCTGAACCATCTCCAATTTTAAATACTGGGTCGCAATATGTAGATCCTTTTACAGGTGGAAGCCGATATGTTCCTGGATCAGGCACATCGTCTAATGCATCTTGTGCACCCGATATTAGTGCACAATCGGCATTTAATTCTTCCAATACATCTGCGTCTCCCTCTTATATACCTCACTCGAAGTATTTAAAGTTAGAACAAGCAAATTTATCTGCTATTCTCGGTAATTAAGATTTATTTAAGATTAGATGTAAAAGAAAAATGCAACATAATTTTTACTATTTATCAGTTAAACATTTATAAAATTAATTACAGAAAAATTATATGAGTTGAATAATAAACAAGAAAATATATTAAAAATACCAGAGGAGAAGCTGAATGCGATAGAAAAATTTATGAATAATCAAGTATCTGAAGAAATTACAGCCAGTGCTATCAGCGCATTAAAGAGTTCTCTAGATTGGCCCAATCATGTAGTGTTCCCAGCTCTCGATATAGCGAGGCTCGCTGTACTTCACAAAGAAGTAAACGATCAACTGTGTACCGAAGAATTGTTATTGATCATACGAAGACATATCAAATCCGACGCAGCTTTGTCGAATCAAATGCTTACTTTTCGTCTGATAGCCAATATGTTCCAGCATGAAAAAGGAGAGAAATTCTGTTTAGATCATAAGGATGAAATACTCACGTCTCTATTGGATCTACAGTCTCTTGGAAACAAAAATAATCAGGTATGTCATATCAATTATTAAAATAATAATTAAAAACCAAAGAAAGTCTAATGAAAATTTAAATCGCACAAATATTTATAATTATTATTAAAAAAATATTTATAAAATAATCATAGATGCAATTCTCAATTTTATATTAATTATTTTAATATAAAGTGATATTTTTTTTATATGAAAAACCGAAAATGGTATAAGATTTGTAGATAGACGAGCTTACAGATTGTGATGTTACATTACAGGTTGCAATATCAACTTATATATTGAATTTGATCGTAGCGCTTAATAAATATAATGATGCACCTGGTAGAACGAGAGCTCTAAATATATTATTTACCATATTGCCTCGTTTAAATGAACCCGAAGCAATGTTCAGAGCTCTGGTTGGACTAGGAACATTATTAGCCGCTACTCCAGATCCCAGTAATCGTAATGAACTAATTAGCGCTGTGCGACAATCTGAAACTGCTTTAAATGTTCTTAGAACTCTATCAGAAAGCACAACTGACCTCAGTACGTCAAACAAAGTGGTAAACTGTTCTAAACAGATTATCGATTTGATTATCTAATGTATAATAAGCAGTGGGACACGCTGCTTGTAAAATTATGAAAATAATCTCGGTAATAATTAATCAAACAAGAAAAGAGATTGAAAATATTATAGTTATATATAATTAATTACAATGGTGAATATAAAACATTTTGTGATGCACTAATAATTTCGGTAAATGCGATTAAAAACCTAAAATAAAATAAGTTTGCACGTGTATCTATGTTTTGCAGCTCGGTTGCTCAATTGTAAAAATAAATACATTTTTATACAATTTATATTCATCATTTAAATGTACTATATATGTCCTTCCATATTACAAAACATTAAAAAAAATGTAAATTTATATAATTAATGGATTACAACAGTTACATTATATCTTAAATTTACAAAAAAGTACAAAAATGTTAGATTTTGTGCAAAAGCAATAAGCAGTATCTTTAAATATATTTTCAGTGCATCTACGGCAATTTATTAGTTGATGCAATTATATAAAATTTTAATATCTTAACAATTTATTTATTTATGCTCAATTATTCATTACAACTGACCAAGATAAAGTTATTCGACATACATATTGACTGTTTGGGATTAAGATAAAATGATATATATTTAGGGCTTTTACGTATTTTTTAATTTCATTTTGTCGTAAAGCATATATACATAAATATTCCTTATTAAACGAACATGTTTTCAAGAGATACATAATACATATTTTATAATATACATCGATACAAAATTCAAAGGAATAGATTCTCCAGATTTTATTATCGATTTTACATCAGAAGTATGCAAATGAATTAAAGTGTTTGCAATATAAAGAAAAAATTAAAACGACTGTTACATGTTCAGATAATAGAAACTGAATGAATTATTACTATTGCCATGGCAGATATAATATCCCAACGTATAAATGTATACAACGCATATATAGGTATAGTTTTATGCAAATTAATGTGAACAAGAAGTTTTTAGATTTATATACATAAATTATTATATTTAAAGGATTTATAGTATTTATTACAAATTTTTTAAGTATTTAATAAAAAATATTGTTTTATATATATATATATATATATATATATATATATATATATAAAACATTATAAATCCTTGTATAATAAATACACATAAATGTAAAAATTACTTTTCATTCACATTAATTTGAACAAAGCTATATTTTGTATTACATCATCAAACAAATTTAGAAAATAAGAGACGAAGTTATCTGCATGGAATGTAAATGACCTGCTTAAATGACAATGGATTACTTATAATTAAGTAAAATACATTGCGTTTCTAATGAAAATTAGTTAAAATATATATACAACGATGAATATAAAATAATAATTTATATAATATACACATATAATATTTGATTAAATTTCTCGGGCACACGCACCCAGTAAACATACAACAGACAACAGTGTAATAGTAGAATATTGTTATTACATTAACGTCAAATATATATATTTCCTTAGTTATATATCAATTTATTCCCGTAATAGCCACGAGCTATTAATTACCGTAACTCTTGCAGTTAATTATTACACCAAAAATAACATTCATTTGTATACACTCATATTAACTTCAATTATGCTCAATGAACGATACATATAATAGTAGATGAAAGGTAGTTACAGTGTCAGGCCATTTTGGCTCGGGAATGTGAATGCATTTCTTTTTTTTTTTTTTTACAAAAATAAGTTTCAATATATATCTGAGATCTGTAAGATAATAGAAACAGTGCTGATTCAATTCGGAATTCAATTTAGCGCACGAGTTATTACTAGCAATGTATAGCTAGATGCGTTTTCATACGAATGCACAGGTCCAACATCCTCGTGTAGAAAAGTATCTATGTAAAAAATTTGAAGGGCTAATATTGTTCTAATGCCAGCAAAAATGTAACGTGCAGGAACCATTATCTTTCAGATTTTTGTATGTAACAGTGACGACGGAGTTTGCTTGACAATCAAACCAATTTCCGATATTTGAAAGCGTTACTTTATAATAATACAAAACATTTATCTTAGATTTAAAAATAAAAAAAACAATTATTAAAATAGAATTAACAAAAACTAATTTCAACATTATATATAGATATATTAAGAAATAAACTGTAACAAAAGCAATGAAAAAACCAAGATCCACATACAATTGCAGCGGTTTTACATTAAAAGGGCTCTAGCCCATCAAGAGCTATAATACAATGAAACAAAAATATAGTAACAAGTACTTTTACAAAAAATAAGATCTTTAAAAGTCCAATCTAATAACTTTTATGACAAATGTTTTTAGTGCTACATACTGGTAAAATAGCGCATTAATTAAATTCTCTTTTAAATTTTCATAATTTTTTAAGAACTTTGCACTACAAATAAAGAAAGAATAAAATTTGAAAGTAACGCCTTCATATTCATTTTCGAGTGACTTGGACGCAAATTCTTCCAACTCCGTTAAAACCGGTGACGAACCTGGCTTTCTCATGAGCAGGAGAGATTAGGAATGCCCTACAGAAATGCACTGATTCCTAAGATGTATCCTCCCTTAAACTTAAGTTACTGGCATCTGTACCTGAGGCGATGTGCATATACCTTTCGCGCTTTTCGAAGGTCAGAATGCATTGAGGCGATTATCCGATGTAAGTTACTTAGTGTGTCGAAAAACTACATCGAAAATTATTCATTACAAATTTCGAGTTTTACTTTTTACACAAACTACCACAGTTGAGTAGAAGCTCGGTGGCGGATTTAAGAATCAGTTGATTGGAACTTTGCCCTTTTCTTGGGCCTCCAGATTTCGGAAAAGCCAGTTTCCGAAAGAAAATATCTGTGCTTTCTTTGTAGCGAATGTCACGAGTAAATTGTCGGTCTTATTTGAAATCCATTTCGTGCCCGCGTGAAACTTCAAATAACGTTTCTGTGTATAGGTTCTCCCTTATGTAATTGTACCATAGAACTTAGTATATTAAGCAGTGATATTTACTTTTAATTGCCTGGTGGGAACTTCGTTTAGAGATTACTTCGCGCATGAAATATCGCTTGCAGTAAAATAAACACAGCCTCAATAATTGAAGGATTTGGGGAAAGAAGTATTAAAATATATATATATATATATATATATATATATATATATATATATATATATA
>Ga0157364_1000872_pt1 | contig 23416 bp, 13 predicted proteins | sample AttsexASBM2_FD_111476 | JGI IMG/M metagenome (GOLD analysis project Ga0157364, IMG submission 111476) | Fungus gardens microbial communities from leaf cutter ant in Ribeirão Preto, State of São Paulo, Brazil - Atta sexdens ASBM2 | ecosystem: Host-associated > Fungi > Mycelium > Unclassified ...
GCGCACACATACACACACACACACACGCGCGCGCACACACACACACACACACGCGCGCGCACACATACATACACACACACACACACACACACACACACACACTGCGCGCACCACGGTAATTAAAAGAAATGGCGCGTGTAGCGCGTGCTTTTTAAAATATTAGCTATAAGAAATGTAAAAAAAAAAATAAAATCAATTTTTAATTTGATAAAAAACGTTAAAATATTCTACAAAACGATTTTCACAGATGGATGTGTTAAATATATGTGTAAATGTATTCCCGTTAAAATATATAATATCTGGCCCTGACTTAAAACATATTCGGAAAAATATTTTTAATAGGCGAATATATTAATTAAACGTATAAACATTTATTTATAAATAAATGTTTTTCTGAAAGCAAATATAAACGGATAAATGTTTCACGTTTACTTCGAAAAACAGAATAATATCAGAATTCTAGTTGCAAATAACAAAGCTCCAATTTTTCGCAAATCCACAATTGCTATACATCAATGCTATTTTTTAATGTCAATCGCTGTGTACAATTGAAATAAATAAAATATGTATTTTATAATTAGAAATATTTGCACTTTATTTTTACACTCAAATCATCAGTATACAACGGCTTTAATATCCAGCAGTATGCATTAGCGTTCAATCTAATTCCTATTAAAAATATAAGCCATATAACTGAAACAAAATTTATTTATGGCCGATTGTTCTATCTTTCAATAAATTTCAACTTACTTGACAGATTATTACCTATGCAGTAAATTTTATTGAATAATTTATCAGTAACTTGTACGTAAACGTTCCACGATTATTTATCTTATTGATAGTTATTTAATAATTAGAATGATATATCGCAATAATTACTTCCGGAAATGTTTACCATATGAGCAGCTTCAAATAGGTATTGTATTCTCGTTTACACTATATATGTACTTGCATATATACCATATTGTAATCTTTTTAGAATTGCGAATTGTTTTTCCGAAGTGTAAACACAATTAAAACTGCTCAATCGCGAATTAAATTAAATAACAAGCAATTTAATAATTTTGATGCTATCATCAACATCATATTATGAAGTTAATATGTTGAAATTGTTAATAAATTTATTGTGAAAAATATTATCTTACCGGGACTTGAACTCGGATCTCTTGCATTCCATACGAGCATCCTATGCCATTAGATCACCGAAGCTTTAGTAATATTTTTCGCAATAATCGGTACAATAAACAATATCTTTCTTTCAGACGATATTTGTAGCCGGAAAAACAATTCGGCGTGCAGTTCTAAAAAGACAATATGGTATATATGAAAAACATACCATATATATATTAGTATATATTAGTAATTCAAGATTAAATTATTTAAAGCAATGAAGATCCAGCTTTGACCGTAATAGGCATTTTTTTAGTATTGATAATTTTTTAAATGTTAATAGTTAATAGTTAAGCATTTTTATAAAAACATTAATAATCAGTTATTAATGTAAATCTTAAATCTGCGAATAAATAATAAATAAAAATTAAAAACAAAATAAAATTAAATTAAATTAATAAATAAGGTTAAAATTAAAATTCGTATTTGTATAAATTGTAATCTAAATTCCAAAAGATAAACTAGCTAGATAAGACAGCTTTAAAAATCTTTTATAGGATTTTAATAGAAGAAGCTAGCCAGGAAAGTGCAACAAATCCAGCTATAGAGATACATTCTATGGATACAAACGATATTGTACATGTTCGTAATATACATATTGAGATGTTACGAATCTTGTAAATGTATTAATACATTTATATATCTAAGTATTTTAATGAAATAAAATGATTAAAAGCGCATTCATTATCTAACAGATTATTCCTACAAGACTACTGAATGATAAATTTGATAATGCAAATTTCATCATCAATCATATCTTATAAAGAAGAGAATAATAAAGAAATTAAAATATCTGATAATCAAAACACGAGAAACTAAGAGAAAAACAAGTAAATGCTAAGAGACTGGTATTTCTATATTGTTCGGAACGCAATACATCAATAAATCTCGGGTGATAGTAAGAGGCGCTGCAAGGGCTGCTCAGGCTCACCGCAAATGTCGTATCGAATCCCGCGCAATGCACCGTCACGCTGCCCCTGACGCCGATAAGCCTGAAGCCAATAAGCTAAAGGCATAGGGGGCAGCTGATCCCGAGCATTTCATAAATCACAAGCGGCGCCCACACGGGGGCAACTAACCAAAGCGGATTTGTTCTGAATAAATTGAGCCTTTGCTTTAACGATAATTTAGACTCTACGACTCTGGATTCTTCGATTAGAGCCGTCACTTCCATTATAGACAAAGCTCGAACATTCGAGAAGGATTCTCACCGCTATAAAAGGCGAGCGTAATTTCAGGCAAGGCAGTTCCGGATTGCTAGTGATATATCACCACGAAGGAAAGCATCCCTTGGATTAAATGCATATGAACCATTGCTTGCGGAGTCATCTTCAATTACTGTATTTCGAACTACTTGTAAAATAAAGTTTGAAAGAAAAATAGAATCAGTGGATCTGGTGTATATTGCATTATCTGAGAAGATCCTCCATCCCTATCTTACCGAAATACGTATTGAGAAAAAAAAACAACGCCAGAACTAAATACTAATAAAAAATTAAGAAAAGTAGACCAGCAAATTTCATATGAAAATTTAAAACGAGATCCAGAAATGAAAGAAGAACTTCATCAAGAGTGGCGATGTTAAAGAAAGAACTGAAGATTAAAGAAAATTAATTAATTGCAGAATTAGAATTAAATACAGAACGGTTAAAATTTGCTAAAATTGAAAATAAAATGAGAGAAAAACTAAAAAAAAAACAGAATTAATAGAAAAATTGAAGTGATAAATATGTATTATAACATTTTTTTATATATATTACATAATGTTATAAACATTATAAATAGTTTATAATGTTTTATGTTAAGTTTTAATAAATATTAAATGTTAAATGTTAATAAATTTCTTTCGTAATTAAATCATTTTCAATTAAATCTTAACCCAATTTTACATTTCAACGAATTAGACTATAAACAAAAATTATGTTAGAAAGAGTTTTTCAAATTGTTCATGCAAAAAAAATAATATCCTACAAAGTATGTGTCAATTAATAATCGCCGTTCATTTGCGTTATCATTATGAAATTGTACTTGTATTTTCAATTCTTCAATTACAGCTTCAATTTTACAATCTACTGGAGGATCAGGTCCTGCCACAACTTATACAATATTATGTAATATTGCAGTAGCTACTATCGCAGCTTGTGCTTTAAAAGTTTAATTCTTAAACCAAATGCCAATGCAGCAAATCTTTGTTTTCATACTCCAAAAGTTCTTTCAATGCGATTTCGTGTATGTATATGAGATTCATCATCATATATATAATTCATCATTATAATCGTTTAGCTCGATTATGAGTTTCAAGCAACGGTATCAATAAAAAATTTGAGCAAGCATAATCATTGTCACCAAGTAACAGTGCATTTCTCATTTTGCCATTAATAAATCTTGCACGGACTCTGTTAGCATTAAAGATAATAATATCGTGGATTGAACCAGGTCATCTACTAAAATGTCTAAAAATTTTAAATTATTGTCACAAACATTCATACTGTACATTCATAGAAAATATTCCTTTCCTATTTCTATATACTTCTACCTCTTCTCCTATAAATATATGCAAAATATATAAATACTATCACAGATCTATCATTTATCATTTTCAATTTAATATAAATCTGGCGACTGTTTTTGACATGAGTACAATCAATTGCTTATATTATTTTAAAAAAAACGAGTAATATTATAAAATCTTTGTTTCATGTGCTTAAACTCTGATTTAAAGTCGGATTTAAAATTAATAAATTATAGACATAAAGAAGCTGTTGCTACAGCGGTACTGAAAGTGCTGTGTAAATTATCTTTAGTTCTGATCATTTCCAGTTATGATTCATTTACCAGGGATTTAAATTTTATCGAAAATTGGAACAACGCTCTACACATATTTATCCATTAGATAAATTAATTCATAGTTTCGAAGAACCGGCCTTTAAAGAGTTATTTTATTCTACAGTTATTTAAAAATTAAGCAAAAATTTTTATATTATTTTTTTAACTTTAAACTTTAAACTCACAATAATTTATCTTTAAACTCACAATAATAAAGAAAGTAAATAAAATATATCAAAAGAAAGATTTTATTTACACATGTATATATATATATATATATATATATATATATATATAAATAAAATCTTTCTTAAAAAATAATCTTTCTTAAATAAATAATAAAGAGGTAAAAGGATTAATATTATGAAGAGAAAAGAAAGAAAGAGCTAGTAGTAAAAGTTTGGGAGGAAAGCAAAAAGACGGTAGCATTAGGGCCTAAAGCTGATAATCGAATAAATAGTTGAAAAGGGAGAGTTAAAACAAATTTAAAAATTTAAATAGTAATATAAATGGAGAGTGGGAGGGGGAGTATACATATGCGAGAGCAAGAAGAATCGGTCATTAATTGCGTACTAATGAACTGGGATGCTCGGGACAAGATCACGAATTTTGAGAAATCATAAGAAATCGTATCGAATCTGATCACTTTCCGTTAGAGATTAAGGTAAGGTTAGAAATAGAATTAATGCAAGAAGTAGAGAGAATACAAAAAGAGATTATATTATGGAATAATGAATTTATAAAATTGTATCAAATAAAAATGGAAAATTGTAATTTAGTTAAATACAACGTGAAGGAAAAGTTTAAGGAATTAAACGAAATATGCAAGACTTTTTGTAAGAAAAAGATAAAAGTTAGAAGCAGAAAGCTAGATGAGACATAATGAGATAGGGAATACTCAAAAATGAAAAGATAAAGAAAATGTATAAAAAATTTAAGGCAAGTACAAGCTCGAGGACATAATACTTAAAGAGGAAAGTTAAGTTTAAAGATGTGCAATAAAAAAGCAGGAGATTATAAGCGAAAAGAGCTAGAAATAAATAAGATAAAAAATGAGACAGATGCCTGGAAAGTTATAAATAAGTATAAAAGTAAGAAAAAGAACGATATTATAAGTAATAAGATTAGTAAGCGAGTGGAAGGAACACACTTCATATTGGAGAGAAAAGTGGAAAGACCAACGTCAAACCATAAAAGAGATCAAGAGGGAGACATAGAAGCAAAATTGGAGAACGAAGAAATGGAAAAGCACATCAAGAAGATAAAAACAAGGAAAACAGCAGGATAGCATTCCAGAGGAAGTCTGACTTTATAATGTAGGCGAAGTTAGAGCTAAAAGAAATTTTGAAAAAAGTCTGGAGAGATGAAGGATACTCCGAAGAATAGAGGAAAGAGTTGATATCTGGAAAAAAGTCTGCAAAGATAACGTGAGAAACTACAGAAATATTACTCTGCTAAATATAACATACAAAATATAAATATAATATACAAATATAATAACAAAACGCCAACATTCTCACGGAAAGACTGAAAAATGATGTTGAAAGCAAACAAATTCTTTCTGAAATGCAAGCAGACTTTCGTGAAGGAAGATCGATGATGGACATTCATGTGCTATACATCGTACAAAAAGAGTTGAAGGAGAATGAAAAAGTATACGTATTTTTTGTGAGCTTAAAGGTGGCGTTTGATAAAGTAAACCGGGAAAAGCTGTAGACAATAATGCTGAATGTAAGGAAAGGTCTAATCGAAAGAATAATAGAAATATATGAAGAATCAAAGGTAGAAATAATAGTGAATGGAAAGCGTAAAATCGAAAACGTTCTGGCAAATGAATGATGTCCGACAGGGCTGCTCCACCAGTCCTCTCTTATTCACAATCTATATAGCGGATTTAGAAAACAACATGAAAAGAAGCGATATTGGAGTCAAGATTGGTCGAGAATATCTTTGGAGGTTGGCATACGCGGATGACCTGGTCCTACTTACAAAAAATGAAGAAAAGATGAAGGAAAAACTGAAAATAAGATATGAAAGATTTAATATGAAAGATTTAATAGTAAAACTGTGCTAAGTCGAAAATAATGATTTTTGAAAAGCACAATAATAAGAGAAGATATAGAACCTGGAAATGGAACATAGAAATAATTGAGGAAGAATTTTGCTTTAGGATTCACCAAGAAGAATGGAGACTGCAGACATGTGAAAAAAATGGCAGTTAAAGCGAATATTGCGATGCGTAATGTATGGGGCTTTGGACAGCGTTTATTCAAAGGGAGCTTTCACAAGCGTAAATGGTTTTTCGACTTATAGAAAGTATCATGAGTTATAGAATCGAAATTTGGGGCTTCAAAGAATGATCGGAGTTGGAAAAGATCGAGCTGAAATACATTAAATGGTGTTTAGAACTAGATAGCTGGACCCCAGATTACATTCTCTTGAGAAGAAACCAAAACAAATAAGTTTTGGTGTAGTACGGCGAAAAGAGCCTTAAAATTTGAAGAAAAGCTAAGCGATAGTAAGCGGAAGAATGGAAGAGTATTAGTAAAAAATTGTTGATAGAAAAAACGAGAAGATAGATTAGATAGGAAAAGTTTGTCAATGAGAAGTGTATATCTAAACGGGAATGACTACAATCAATTAGGTTTAAAATTTGGTAGTGGAAGTGATGAGAAAGTCAACCTTTTTGTGATAGAAAGATAGGTAGAGATAAAGAGATAGAAGAGATATAATTGTATAATTGTATGTATAAGAAAGTCAAGATATAATGCGAAGTACGAGATGATTAATACGGTGGACCTACCAATTTACCTTAGAAGTGAAAGCAGTTTTAAGGATGCTAAAAGACTTACTAGAGATGCGGAAATAGAAGAAACTAAGGGCAGGGCAGAAAGAAAGAATGTATTGTGTAAGGAGGAATTTGATACTTTGGAACACTTGATCAAAATTAATAAAAATTAATAAAAACCAGTAAAAATCTGGAAAATATACATGAAAAAATAGAGTTTTTTGATTATTTTAATGTTGTTTCGGAAAAAATTAGCGAAGGCAAAAGAATCTGGCTGGAGAGAGTTGAAAAGACGAAAGAGGAGAAGAAGGAATAAAAAGATGAAGGTAGATCTGGATAAAAAGGGGGTATGCGAGAGGAATGTGCGTTGGTATGAATGAATTAAGGTAAATGTAAATCGAATCCATTTCGTGGCTAAATTAATAGCTGAAATAAATACTACTGCTACTACTACTACAACAATAAAAAGATTAAAAGTTGAAATCCCCAATACATTTTATTGAACTATTACAATAAGTAAATATGTATTTTATAATTTGAACATTGCATTTTACTTTTATATCAGTGTACAATAGTTTTAATATCAGTGCATCCAATCGAATTCGCTATAAGATTACCATACAATAATTATAACTATCCATCATACCAGCAAGCAAATTCGATACTAATTAATAAAAATCACTATCTATGAACCTTATAAATTAAACTCCAGACACAATGCGAAGGCATAGCGATAACAATAGAAATATCATGATCTCAACCTATTAGAAATTGTATATTCCAGTATATGATTTCTGATAGATTGAAATCATTTTATTTTTATCGTTATCGCTATTCCTTTGTATTATGTCTGAAGTTTTACTTGCTTCATTGAACCTATCTACTCATGTTTTCAGAGAAATCATCATTGAGATGTATTGCAATATTAATAAGGTATGGAAGCCGAGCTCAGATATTATATATTCAGTGCAAATTTTATGGCACTTAACATTGGCTGAATATCTCGAGATGCATTGCTGGTCAGTGTTAACAAAACGTTTGATGGAGTCATGATTCCTTGATCTTTGTTGTAAGATTCATCAGTCTCTTTTTCTGCTTGATTAAAACATCATTAACAGCATTTTCCTTCCGCTGTTTTTTGATTGCAAAGGAATAATAGAAGTACCTTAGATTGATGCTAATATTAGACACAGCCCTCTGCATCTGTGCAACTGGAGTATTATTTCCAAATCCATTAATAACTGCAGGTGGTATTCATTACATTTGATTATTTGGTGTTGCAAGAGGTACTATTGCAGGAAGTAGTGTTACAGGAGGTGGTGTTGCAGGAAGTGGAGAAAAGGATCTCTCAAATATATTTGTAGAATTCTTGTCAGTATCTGAAAATAAAACAAAAATCTTAAAATCTTAAATACTTTAAATCATGATTGGTAAGTAACGCGTTACTTACCAATCGTCAACATTACCATACAATTAGTTTCTTTCAATAACAAAAATGGGTAAATTGAATGTTACATTTCATTTTTATATTTTTTCATTTTTACGTTACATTTATTAAAAGCAAGGAAATAATTAAATGCTTCAGTTGAAGAAAACACTGTATATGTATATATATATATATATATTTATATGCACACACATATATATATATATATATATATATATATATATGTTTCGACTTCTAATCAAATCTTCAGTGCGCTAATAAAATATTATAATAGAAGCAATAAGTGAATTGTAGTCATCAGAATCAAATATAAATAAAATACAATACGACAAATTTAATTTAATTGTTTTATTTATATGCATACGATAAGTTTCAAATTGTATTTTATTTATTTATGACTGATGACTTATTTTGTTTATCAATGTTTTTATTGGCACACTGAAGATGATTTAATTAAAGGTCGAAACATTTTCCATTGTGTATATTTTATATACAATATTTATATATTTTTTTATAATTATTATTAAAAGTCAGTTGTATTAATGTCAAGATAAAAGTAATCAAAATGATAACGAGTTACTTTTATAAAGAAATTTTGTTAACTTTGCTTCAAATCATGTTATAATCAAACTGTGAAGATGTGGCATTGGATATTTTTATTTCTTTAAGGGCAAGATTTATCAACAAGAACGAGTTGCAGCTGAACGTATCTAAGCTTGTTGCAGGGAACATGGAAAACTTTACAGGAACTGTTGATTTGATGCGGTTCTGTGATCATACTATTAGCATTAATTATGTTATTGCCATTTATCGTGTTGAACTTTTCAGATCGCAGCTTATTTTATCTTAATAACATTCTTTAAGAACATAAGATTCTTGTACAGCACCCAAGCTGATCTGTTCCAGCCTCAAACCTTAGTATAATCTGCATAACTTTTCTGCGCTCTTTCCTAAAATGCTGCCTCGAATTAACGTCGATCGATGTTGAATTAACATTGATTTTATGTCAAGCGATGTTGAATCAGCATCAATTTGACGTAGATCGATCAATTATTTCTGATTGGACCGAAAAATCAGTTTACTCCTGCTTATTTCCTACGTGTCTATAGTCTCTACTGTTACTATTCATTGTAGATGCTTAACATTGGATTTGCTATTGGCCTTACATGATCTCTATCATACTTTCGCTTACTGCTTACATCTTACATTTTTGTATGTGTCATGGGCTTAAGCAAATCACAGGCGCCTACAAATACCCGATCTATTATATATACCCTGCATACCCTCGATGAATCTCTATCCTTCTCTTACGCGCGCAAATATTGACAGTAATGGAGAAGAACAGAGCTGTTTCACTATTGCTTTTATCCTCAATCAACTATTACTTTTATCCTCACGTTATTGTTCTATCGACACTACTTTTATCATAGGGACATGCTGGGTCTATCTTTTAAGTCTATAATCCGTATACACTCCTCATACAGCGCTTTGGCACCGAACACAGTTGTCGGTACGAGGATCCAACTTAAAGCGGTCATGTGCGTCGAATTGCAGAATGTGTCACATTAATTAAATTTGCAGAATAGGATTTATTACTTTATAATTGTACTATTAAGATATTAATTATAATAGATTAGCAGCAGATTTTAATAAATGATTATTGTAAATAATAAGAATATATGAATATAATGAAAATATAAAGAAAAACATTGTAAAAGTAAAATCCAAAATACGGGGATCCACAGAATGTTCCAAATAAGACATCCATATAACGGATGTCCCATAAATGTCCCATAAATGTCCATTTTATGTTAATCCTATAGACATGTGAATTTATCCTATAAACGTGCGGACTTGGAGTGATTTGGATTTAAAATAGACGTCCTTGGGATGTCCAGTACTATCTGAGGCGTTATCGTCTTCGTTTAACCTTTTTTGCATAATCAAATGTAATAAATACACTCGATTATCTGTTGAATCCTTCTATATATATATTTCTTTAATTTCATGACTTTTTTGCCATTTTACAATCTCTGATATGCTATATTTGGCTATCTTCCACATAGCGCAATCGTCAACGCCTTCTCATTTGCTTTCTTTCATTCAGGCATCACTGGATTGGGCTTACTATCGACAATTATGATTGTTCATATCTTTTTTCGGCGCAGATACATTTCCATTTTAAATTTCCAGTGAGAATGATTATCGCCATTCAGTTTTCTCATTGAAGGCTTCGAGTCGTGCCGCATATAATATCGTGCATAGATATTGCGTAATGGCACGTAATACCTTTCGAGAGATGAAAAAAACAATATCCTCCAAAATTAGTACAATGTTCGTGTTCCTGGGCCCATAACTTATTAGCAAAAACTCGAAAGAAAATGATTCACAATACAAACAAGTATCAATCTTTTATTTTTGTCTCACAGGTTTCTAAAAAATACAAGCGCATATCTCATATAACAGAACAGTCAAAAATAATAACATAGATGATTTCATAGGTATAGCAAATTAATATATGGCTAATTTTCCTTTCATTTTCTATTCATGATCTCTTTCAAAAGGAAAAAGAAATAAAATAAAGTAAAATAAAAGAAAAATAAATATTAGGTATGGGAAAAAGTTTATTTCGTTATCGTTTTTTCCGTTATCTAACGGGAAAAATGCCACGAACTTTTTCCCATACCTAATATTTATTCAAATGTACAGTTGGGCATAGAAAGATTGCAATATTTTTTTCTTCGATGGGTTTCGGAACTCAGCCTTGCTCGTAGAGAGGTTGAACGTAAATGGTTAAGTCCATAAATAAAAACCAATCGCTCGGTGAACAAAATGTATTCCGAAACCCATCGAAAAAATGTGTTACAACCTTTCTGTGACTGGCTGTGTGCATAGAAAAAGTAATTAATTATTTTAACAGTAATGCGCTCAAGTAATTCGTTAGTGGTTTGCACATTTGCATTTGCCATGCACATTCAGGTCCTTTATAATGATACATCTCGAAAATCTAGAATTTTGTAATTATCCATAAATGACCATAAAATTATTCGCAATCAAGAAACACGGTAGTGTTTCGGCGTTAAAACATTTTAATATATCGATTCTTAAAATGAACTTCATATTATGTGACGGTAAAAAGAACATAAATCACTTTATGCGAGGCTCATATGAAAAGTTTTAAGCCTAATATAGAAACAAGTACTTTTTTTGTCAAATTCAGTTTTATTTTTTAATATAATTTCCTTTTAAAAAGATATATTTTTCTCAGCAATGCTCTCACCTTTTCAATCCATTTGAATAATACATAGTTGGCGTCTTGCTCTGCAAAATAGATTTCTACAAATGCGATGACATGCTCGTTCGACAAAAATTTCTATCTTTCGAGCCAAATTTTGAACCTAGGAAACAGGAAGAAGTCGCTGAGGGCCAGAACTGGTAAATATGGTGAGTAGTCAATCAATTCGAATTGCAATTCGTGAATTTTTACCATAGCGATTGCCGAAGTGTGAGACGGTGCATTATCTTGAACAACGCTTTCTTCTTCTTCATGCATTTTTTCGCAATTTCAGCCTTCAACTTATCAATTAATGAATGTAGTTTATGTATTAATTAATAATATTGTTATTGTTTTATCTTTTTCAAAATAGTCGATGAATACAATTCTATGATTATTCCAAAAAATAGTCATCATCATCTTCCCGGCCGATGAAACTGTCCTCGCCTTCTTCGGAGGTTCACCCTTCCACTATTTTAACTGTTTCTTCGTCTCAGGAATGAAGTAGTGGATCCAATTTTCATCAACCATACAAATACTTGTTCTAACTTCGATCAATGAGTGCTGGGACTGTTTTCTTTCGAGGACAGAGTCCGCATTGTTCAATATTCTTGATTTAGCTTACTACTACTTATGACTAACTTACTATTTTAAATATATTCTATATATATGTATATATATGTGTATATATATTCTATATATATGTATATAGTATGTAAGGTATATAAATTTTTTTGTAAATAATTAAGTTTATAATTCTTAGTAATATGATATAATTTATTTACTGTTACATTATATTACGTTTTTATTACGTTGCGTAGTAAAAAAAAACCAAATGTATGTATTGCGTGTACTCTAATATTGTATACAAAACTCTAATATTGTATATTGTATACACTCCTGTTATAGAAAGAAAGAGAGAGAGAGAGAGAGGGAGGCGGGAGAGAAAGAGAACGCGTAAACATATATATGTAATGAATACAATAAATGTCATGAATATAATAAATGATGTAACAAATGTAATATGTACATAATATATATAACATAATATGTTTACAATAAGATTAGAAACAAGACTGTTTATGTTAAATAAATTACTAAATTAAAAACATTACTTTAAAAACGAAGCGCCACTAGGGTCTGAATGTTAAGATGTTGAATTATTATTATATATATATATATATATATATAATATATATATATAAATGAATTAATTTCAGAAATGATAATTGCATGCCGATATGGATTTTGTTGGATTTTCAACGCAATCAATCTGAAATATTAATAATTCTCCCAAATTTCCGAAATTTAATCTTAAAAAACTATAATAAACGAATTATTGCCTCGGTCGGGAGTCGAACCCGGATCTCTTTCCGTGCGAACGTCCTAAGCCTTTAGGACAGAGACTTCAGAGTGATTGCGTTGAAAGTCCGACAACCATATCGACATACAATTATCATTTCTGAAATTAATTCATTTATATGAATATATATAAATACAACTGTTCAAAAAAATTATGGCATAGAAAAATGTGGGCAAAAATTGGCCAATTTTGGCCAACGATAACATTGCGAAAAATTCGCAGGATAATTTTTTTTTAATTTTTAATAAAGAATTACGTTTTTTAATTATATTTTTTTAAAATTAAAGCTTGAAATTTCTTTTTTAAGACTCTATGATCAGATTTTTTGATGCACCCCTGTCATTGTAACTCTCAAAAATATGAGGGTGTGTTTATCATATTGAAAATTACAAAGGAAATTACAAAATTTAACGGAATGCACGGACTTTATAAAATTTTTTTAGGGAATGCCGTATGCAGCGGCATAAAGGTCAAACTTTTCTCTTTAATTAAAAAAAAAAACGAGTCGTTGCGATTTTTTATAGCACCTTAAAGTTACCCTTGTATTTTTTACATATATTAACATTATCATTACCTGATATGGACCACAAGAGATTGTTGTCGGATTTTGTAGCGTGTGTGTGCGTAAATTTCAGTAACGCGCGTTGCTTGATTACCATACTTCTTGCAACTGATTCCTCATGTTAATGCAAGCCCTAATTTCTTCCTGCGGAATTTCATTCCAAATTTGAACTAGGGTTTATGATAACTCTTCGAGACTGACAGATTGTCTTGCCAAATTTCATAATCTACGAGCCATTATATTCCCCACAGTTCTATAAGGTTCAAATCAGGTCTCAGGACATTGCAGGATGTAGAAGAAGTCTAATTGAATTTTTCATCAAAAACTCGCGAGTAGTGGCTGCAGTATGCGGCTGTGTATTATCCTGCATAAGGAAAAAACTTCTTCCACGTATTGCACCGCTGTCATTCCTGGTGCTGGCAGAACAATGAGATCGGTGCGTTGATTCACGGTGATTCCTCTCCATATCATTACAGAGCCATCGTTGAATAGCTCACCTCTTATTGGAGCATATCTGTTGACGCCAAACTCGAATTCATCTATCGGAACTGAATAAACAAAATCACGATTCATCGTGAAAAGCACGTTTTTCCATTTTCCCATTGTCCAGTGAACATAAGCTCGCATTCTAAGCGAGCACATCGATGTCCAACATTTAATATTGGTGCATGGAAACGTCTCCAAGACTTTTGCCCTGCCTCATGCAAACGATTTCTCACCGTTTGATCATTAATTTGACGGCTTTCCATGATTGTTTCCGCAATTCGTCGTGCTATGACCGTTTTGCACGGTTTACAATGAGGCGATCTTCTCGCAATCGTGATACGTCTCCGATCTTGTCCTCATCGTGGATGTAAATTTTCCGTTTGCTGATAACGAGACCAAATGCAAGAAACCGTTGTTTGATTTATGTTGTCTTGCAACATACGATTGAGTGAAATCTTCTCTTATGAGCGCAATAATCTGTACACGTTGAATTTGATTTAGTGATCGCATTTTGAAGTTCTCACACTTTCCTATCAAAAGAAAAATTAAGCAATACGTTCTTCGGATGGTATATATGACACGAAAATAAGTACAAAGTGTGTGTTTCACAAATCGTACTATTACAAACAAATATTGTGAATGATTGTCACGGACATTGGAGACATTCGATACAGTATAAAATTTAAACTACTCCCACGATATAGCGCTCAGGGTGCAGAGACTAGCGCTCTGAGTGCAGAGACTGATATGAGTCATCGCATAGGAAGAAGTTTTTTCCTTATGCAGGATAACGTATGGCCGCCATTACTCGCGACTTTTTGGCGGAAAATTCAATTAGACTTCTTCCACATCCTGTAATGAGTCCTGATTTGAACCCTATAGATTGAACTGCATTGAACACATATGGGCATAATGATTCGTAGATTAAATTTGGCAAGACAACCTGTTAGACTCGAAGACTTATCACAAACCCTACTTCAAATCTGGAATGGAATTCCGCAGGAAGAAATTAGGGCTTGCTTTAACAGGAGGAATCAGCTGCAAGAAGCAATTGAGTAACGCGGAGGTAATGCGCGTTACTGAAATTTACGCACACATACGCTGTGCAAAATCCGACAACAATCTTGCCATCCATATCATATCGTAATGTCGATAATGTCGATACATATAAAAAATACAAGAGTAACTTTAAGGTTCTATAACTTTGTGAAAAACCTTGTGAAAAAAAATCGCAACTTGTTTTTTTTTAAAGAGGAAAATTTGAATTTTATGCCGCTGCATACGGCATTCCCTAAAAAAATTTTATAATGTCCGTGCATTCCATTAAACTTTGCAATTTTCAATATGACAAACACATCCTCATATTTTTGAGAGTTACAATGGCAGAAATGCATCAAACTTAAAATCTGATCATAGCGTCTTAAAAAAGAGATTTCAAGCTTTAATTTAAAAAAAAACATTATCCTACAATAATTTTTGCAAAGTTATCGTTAACAAAAATTGGCCAATTTTTGCTCAATTTTTCTATGCCATAATTTTTTTGAGCAGTGTATATAGTAGTATAATAGTTAACATCTTAACATTCAGATTTATTAATTAAAAATTGTTATTCACAGTATTGAAAACAGCAATTTTTAATTACTAAACTTTAACATTGTCATGTCTAATACGCGTAGAAAATGAATAATAATGTAGCATGGCAATATTAAAGTTTATTAACTATTACTATTTTCAGCGCTGTAAGCAGCAATTTTTAATTAATAAATTTAACATTGTCATACTATGTATCTTTTAAGGATCTTCAAGATATCTAAAATACATTTTCAAGACATCTAAAAGATATCTATTAGATATCTTTAAAGCATTTCAAATATCGTTGCCGGATATCTAAAAGATATCTTTTAGATATCATTAAAGCATTTCGAACATCTTCGCCGGATATATAAAAAATATTTTTTTTAGATATCTTCGGTATAAAGTATCTTAAAGATATGTCCAGATCTATAAAAAACATCTATAAATGTTACATAAGACATCTTTTAGATTCCTCTTTTTGTAAAAAATGAAAAATATCTGAAGACATGGCAAGAAATCTTTTAGAAATATAAAAGATATCTTTTTGTCTATGTGGGATGCTAAATGATATCAATTTGTTCTCTCATCGAAGATTATTATATTGTAGTATAGTATTTGAGCTAATTGCAAATGCGCATTCGCTATATTTGATTCAGAAACTAAACATAATTATGATATCTTTTATAGAAATCCATTTTTGTTGTCATTTTTGAAGATATAATAAAAATAACATTTTTTAAAAATAGATTCATAACTTGACCTATACAATTTAAGCCAGCATAAAATACTGAAAGATAACAAAAAGATATTTAAAAAATAACGAATATGATCGTTTTGTCTCTTCAGCAAGATGAAAGATGACTATGGTATAAGATGACTTAGAGACTATAAGACTTAAAACTTTTAGTTTTGTTGAAAAGACAACTTAAAGAAGACATTTTTTCATCATCTTTCTTTGGTTGTCTTCTCGGTAAAGCAAAAAGTCGACTAAAAGACTTTTCGTATTACCGAAAAGACAATGTGGAAAAAATATCTTTCCGTTATTTTGTTTTTCATCATTCACTCGCGAACAGTACGCGGGATCGCCACAGACATGGTGGAGTTCGGGTTCTCATGTTTGAAAAACCATACGAAATAAAATAAAAGGTGCAGCATTATGAGAAATATAATTAAATATAATTTGTGTTCTGAACATTCATAAAATATTTTTTGAAAGCAAGTCCTCAAAGGGAACTATGATGAAAAATAATGCTCTTATACACATTACACAGCAAACATTGCAAGCATAATAGAATATATACTGGAATATATACTGACAACAATACACATAAATGGAATGTATATTGAGTCATACAATTTCGTTTAGTTTTGTAAAAAAATTAATTCAGATATTTAATATTATTAAACGTTACATGAACCAAAATATCAAAAAGAAATCTTAAAAATAACTAAAAAGTTTATAGAAGTCATCTTTTAATAAGCTTTCAGACGACTCTGTGTTTTTTGGATATAACAGATTTTTTTTAGACATCATAAATACAAACTTTATATGATAATACACTTTAAATAAGACATGCAATTTGAGAAATCTTTTAGGTATCATTTTTATGATATCTTTCTGTTCTCAAAAAATGGTGCATTACCTAACATTCAGATATCTTTTTAGAAATTTTTCTAAGTTATCAGATTCAGAAATGAGATATCTTTTAGAAATCTTTTTGATAACATATTGTTATGTGAGAATAATGTATTATTTTTTTTTACAAAAATAAAATCACGATTAGATACAACATTCTGCAATTGCTTATTTTTTCAAACTAATTAATCATACATATTTATCAAAATAAATAATTAATTACTAGCCAACTTTACCAGTAGTTTCCAAAAATATAAATCCTTGTATGTTTTTCTTCTCGTGTAATCCCGTAAATTATATTATACGTAGTTATACGTAAGTATTTAGTTTAAGTTCAATTTAAAAATTTTATTTTAAATTATTGTTTTTCGAATTATCATTAGTCACTATGCAAAAATATTCAGGAAGGAATACGCATCTTGAACATGCTTCGATACTCTAGTAAATTCAGATGGCTAGGCATTTATGATGCCATATGTACGATTGTAGTACTAGAATGATTTTGTTGAGTATTGCCATTTTCATGTTGAGGCTCAAAACTTTTCAGACGATGTACATAAATCAGGTGTAATATAATTTAGAATATTTCAAAACGTAGAATATAAAAACGTTTAATATGTTTTTGAAATACATTTCTTTCATTTTATATAATTTACTTTTTAACACATTGAGCGTCAGCCAATTTGTATATCGCAGGAGTAAAAGCTTGAAATTATCCAATGTTTGGAAATTATTTTTTTATGTAATTGAGAAATCTTGATTAATTATTTTAATATATTACTAAAGTTTTTAGTACAGTGTGTCTATCGTGTGTTTACCGGCTATCGAATAGTCAATGTCACGGTGTGTGTCGCCAACGCTCAATGTGTTAATAAATATTTCACACATATTATTAGATTTTATTAGATTTATTAGATATTATTAGATTTAGTATTGAATTATGTTATACTATTTACTATTACTAAAAATGTTACAAACATATCTGCTAACAACGAGATAGACGTACTACGATGGACGTTGAAGTCTGTAACAAATATTGATCATAATTTAATAGGATTAGGAAATGATAATATTCTTTAATTTATTGTTTTAATTACAATATTATTTATTTACTATTTGAATTAATTATAATTACTTTCATCATCTGAATCGCGTACGCCACATTGCCGATGTCCTAATGTAGTTTTTCTTTTTATCGGTGTGTATCCGGGAATATATAAACTGGGAACTTCAAGTTTACCAAAGGATAAAAGTTTACTGAAATCTTGCTCTAATTTATTAGCAATTGGACCTGAAAATACAATTAAAATAGAGATATAATTAATTAAATTTGATAGCATATTTAAATTAATAATTTTTCAATAAAAATATTATTCAAATATTCAATGTTTTTTATTTGAAACATACATATATTTATTAGGGAGGGATAAGTTTGTCTATAAAAATAATTGCTTACAGCTTCGTTTATACACAACCATATTGCACACAGATCGATGCATACACAATCTTATTGCGCACATTGCATTGCATATGGCACATTGTATTACATGCTATTGTACTACACAATGCATTGCACATATGATCGTGTTGTACATACGATCGTATTACACAATATATTGCATACATAATAACATATTGTACATAGCAGATTGTACATACGACTGTATTATATATATCACTTAAAAGTATTCTATAATACGTTGCTAATTCACCATCGCCAGTCGCAATGCTTCGCGATAGCCAATTAAAAGCGTTAATAATTCTAGTGATGAAGTATTTGAGTAGTATTCTACATTGTGTCTTATTTAGGTGATACGTGTAATACGATCTTACGTCTAATGCACTGTATGCACAGTTATATTTGCGATGCGCTATGTACAATACAGCAATGTGAAAAATATACTATGTGCAATACGATTGTGCAATACGATTGTGCTGTGTGCAATATTGTCATATATGCAACGCGCTGTGTGCAATATAATTGTGTCATATCACTTATTCATATTGGACTAGTGGGATGTAATTTTTTTAAGAATGCAATAAGAAGAAATATAAAAGAATAAAAGATGTCTAATTATTGGTTGCTAGAAGAGATGTTCAATATCGTTCAATGCGTACTCTGAAAAATTCATTTCAACATTCAACAATTAAAGGGATGCTGAAGTCACCTGTATTACCGATAAAACTATCGTTTTTAACGTTTTTATTCCTGTTCGATTTGTCGTAGTAGTTTTATAAAATAAAAATTCCTTTTTCATGATTAAAATATACATGTTAATGTACCTAACATTAGTATATTTCGTGTCCAAAGCTGGAAAAAAGAAAAAAATTATAGATTTCTTTAGGCCTAGTATATAATCAATCGAGAAACGTTATCATATGTCGTGCGCATAAAGCTGTTCTACAATAAGTCGTATGTCGCTACTGGCGATACGTCGGGCATATGAATTATTGTTTGTCGAAAGAAGTAGTCGCAAGTCGAATATCGCAACGCAAGATGGCCAATTTCCATCTTTTTCCGATTGTGATAACCGACAGTGCAATTTCACCTAGTAAACGAGACGGAAATAACACAGTACAGTACAGAAACTTGTAGCAACGTTGCTGCAACATTGAAAGATTTCTTTTTGCAATATTACTTCAGCAATGTTGCAGCAGTATATTTTTTAAATATTTCCAGCAAGAGACACAAATTAACACAGTTCATCCTTGTTCAAAAATCAGTAAGAAATAAAGACAAGAATGACTCTTGTCATTGTGTCATTTGTGCCTCTGCTAGAAAGTTCACATTAAGACTTGTATTAAGTATTAAGACTTGTATATATTGGTTTGTGTATAACTCAATAAAGTAAGGATCTGGACATAATGGAAGAATAGGAATTAATGATCATGTTTACACATTTAATCGGATTTTATAACATCTGCAGTTATGAAACTGATCAATCTCTAACTATATTCTTCTGAAAAATGGAATGACTTGTTAGTTTCTAACTCGAATATTATTAAATTCGATTAATGTCTATTTCTACCAATATAGATTAATTTTAATCTCAGTTCAATTTATCTTCGTCTTTTTCTAGTTCTAAAGATTAAATAGAAAAAAACGAAGAGTACATTAAGAGATTAATGTACATAAGTTGTAAACATGGTCAATGTCTATAATTTATAGGAATTGTGCCTATAATTTATAGACATAAAACAATTAGAAGTAAGGATTAAATATAATGCACAATGGACACAATAATACAATAAGATATAAGACGTATAATATAAAAAATTAGAAGTAGGAATAAAATGTAACATACAATAAATACAAATAAAATATGACTTCATAATTAATTATGTCTTTATATTTTATAGGCGTGTTCCATAGTGATATGCACAGCCAGTACTGAAAATTTATAGTTCACGTTACGCATGATTTTCAATACTGGCAATATTGCTGAAATATTGCAGCAATATTTCGCAATATTTTTGCAATGTTGTTGCAATACTTCTGTGCTATATAGGAACTGTCGATGAAATTATTACTAATTTCGTACGAGATAATACATCGTCTCTAGGACAAAAAAAAAGTTAATTTTTAAAATAATTTAATTTAAAATTTAATTTAAAATTAATTTTAAAAATATTAATAAAAAAAAGATTTATAGCAAATGATATCAGAACAATTAAGAAATTTATATAACATAGATATGATAGATAAAAACTTGAAAAAAATTATTATAAATATTATTCAATATATGACAAAATGCAAATATATGACAAATTAATTTTTTATAGTTAATGCGATGGAAAAATGTTGATTATTAAGAAATATATTCACTAGAGAAGCTAGAAAACTTGAAAAAAGTTATTGCCATCGGGATCAAGTTCAACTTAAAAAAGATTGGGAACTATACAAAACGATACCTTTCTTATCTCTTCATATAGCACAGTTGATTTTATATTTTTATAAATTTTATATTTTATATTTTTATGGTATTATTACATTTTATTTATTATTTTTTATTTTAAAATTATTTTTAGAACAAAAACATTACTACTATGTCGATTGAATTGTTCAGTATCATCAGAGATTGACATATACTGTTAGAAATGTTCTTAAATTTCATTAAATTTTAAGTTACACAATTTGAACTTAATTTCATGACATTACATTAAATTTAATGTATCTATAACTAAAAAGTATATTTGTGTACATATACATAAAATTTAATGTATTTTTCATTTTCATTTGAAAATTTATGAAATTTAATGTACTTTTCATAAAATTTTATTAAAAGTACATTAAATTTTATAAATTTAATGTACACGTTCATTAAGTAATTATTCATTTAAGTAATTATTATAACTAAATTGTCAGTTAAATCATTCATTACTTTTAATTTCGTTCATAACCATTAGCTTCATTTAAAGGAAGTTTGTGGTTACATTTCTAACAGTGTAGATAATTCTTCAAGTTTTAATGTATCTGTTCCTTTTCCAACAGCATAGCATTAAAAAATGAGAAAGGTATGACAAGTATGTGTGTATTAATCTTTTAAGTAAAAGATTAAGTAAATTTATTTTACAGTTATTAATGTAAAAATAAATCTTGTAAAAATTTTCAGAAAATAACATACCAAATGAAAATGAAGTGATAGTTGATTATCAACTGTCCTGAATCAAGTCGTTCTCCTAGTGCATTATCTAGCTTTTCCTGCAGCAGTAATTCAGCTAACATATTTAACAATAAGATACACTCTCCGAGAACCTCAAATTTTAGTACATAAAATGCAATAAGTCCTCCATTTAAGACTATGAAAAATATTACACCTGAATCGAATACTTTTGCAAAACGTCGAAAACAAAAGGATCAATTAATTGACTAACAATTATTCGAAGCGTCTTCTGCAATATCTGCTGCTGTCAATCAATTTCATCACAAAAGTCTAACGGAAATAAAAGTAATTACATATTTAGAAGGAAAATATTTTTCTGATAAAATATGTTTCTGATAAACATAAAATTCAATGTCTCATACAAGTACCGCAAATAATCCAAAAAAAAGGAGAGATAATTATTTTTATTTGAAAATTTTATTATTAAAATTTTTATTAATATTGTTTTATTTTCAACATATTATATTATGCTTGTACTTCAACGTGTTTTAAGAGAGTATTATTTTATTTTTAACATATGTAGATAGTTCTCACACTCTAGTTTATAACTTTGTAACCATTTATTAATCATCTATGTTCTAAACAGTTTAAGAACAACTGCGAGTTTGTATTCCGATTCTCTTTTATGTATTCAAGCAACATCTCGTTTATTCCAACTTTTTATATATTCTCTGTTCTCTGTAATAGAGAAAGGGTTTCCTGTTACTCATTTTATGATAATATTGTGATTTGTATCCCGTCTCTGTTCCTTTAATAAACTTGTATTACAAGACCCAACAACATATATTTTATGTTTCTCACTTCAATATATTATAAGAGAGTATAATTGTAAACTTTATATATGTATACGTTTAACATATTATAAATATTAAAATACTAAGTTAATTGATAAGGAATGACACATTAGTGATGTTACTATGTTCAATGCGCCGTGAATTTCTAGTAGTTTCAATCTTCAAACCTCTCACTATACAGTTGCAGACAACTACGACAATCAATATATTTGTGACAGCCACCGAAAGCACATAACCTCTGATATATTTTTTGTAAAAATGGAAAAAACTGAAATTCGATAGATAAAGTCACATCGCTCCTCAAATTGTTAGCAATTGCTTATCAACGCAATGTATACGACACTGTTTTTATTTTATGTAAGTTTTTATAATATTATTGTATAATTTAATATTCATGATAATCACTTTGGCCATTCATTAAATAACAAATTGATATTTGGATAAAGAAGAACGAGCTAAATTGTCGAGATTCATCATCTTGAAAGTTGCGTTACTCATATAATTTAGACTTATATTTTATAATATAATATATTATAGGACCATATATGTACGATAACAGACTATAGAAATCAAAGTCTTAAACGGTTTAGCTGGATTTAAAATGCTTGTATTAGGTGTACAAAAAAGTTCTGAGCTTTTTTTGTAAAATTCAATCTTTATTCGTATGTAATCGTACGGAAATGGCTTGCTGCGTAACGCCAAGCTGTCCTGCAAGCTCCTTTTCAGTTTGCGTAGAGTTTATATCCAGCAGTGCTTGCAATTCGTCCGTTTCAATCTTTTCAGGGCGTCCAGCACGCGACTCATCTTTAAGACTGAAATCTCCTTGGCGAA